>Ga0134128_10000049_pt1 | contig 158163 bp, 138 predicted proteins | sample KB31754_FD_96462 | JGI IMG/M metagenome (GOLD analysis project Ga0134128, IMG submission 96462) | Terrestrial soil microbial communities with excess Nitrogen fertilizer from Kellogg Biological Station, Michigan, USA - KB3-175-4 | ecosystem: Environmental > Terrestrial > Soil > Unclassified ... | reverse complement strand
CATCGTGCTTGGTGCCGGGTTGGCAGGGTCTGCGGTCGCGCAGCGCCTGTGCGCACGCGGCTGGCGGGTCGAATTGATCGAACGCCATGCGACGCCAGCCGGGGAAGCTTCAGGCAACCTGGCCGGCATCTTCATGCCTGTGCTGGCGCGCGGCGACAATCCCTTGACGCGTTTTTCGCGTGCGGCCTTTCTCTACGCACAGCGCCTGTGGCGCGAACTGGGCGGTATCGGCACGGCGTTCGATGGCGCGCAATGCGGCGTGCTGCAATTGCTCGATGACGATGCGCGCACCATGCCCGACGATTATCCTGGTGAGTTTGCGCGCCGGCTTGAGCATGCCTGGCTGTTCGAGCAGGGCGGCTGGGCCAACCCTGCCGGTGTCTGCCATGCCATGCTCGATGCGTGCGGCGATGCCCTGACCCGGCGCCATGGCATGGCGGCGGTGCGCATCGAAAGGGAGGGCAATCTATGGTCCGTGTTCGATGGCCAGGGCACGCCGCTCGCGCGGGCGCCGCATCTGGTTTTGGCAAATGGCGCGCAAGGTAACTGCTTTGCACAAACGGCGGCGCTGCCGCTGGCGCAAGTTCGCGGCCAGGTGACGCATGTCGATGCGGCGCGTCTGCCCCATTTCACGACGGCGCTTTGCGGCGATGGCTACATCACACCGGCCTGGCGCGGCGTTTGCAGTGTCGGTGCGACATACGATGCCGATGGCGACACGAACTTGCGTGCCGGCAGCCAGCGGGAAAATCTCGCGCGGCTGGCAAGCCTCTTGCCCAATCATGCGCTGGACTTGAGTGATCTGCCGCTACAAGGCCGTACCGGATTCCGTTCGGTCGCGCCGGATCGCCTGCCCTTGGTTGGGCAAGTTCCCGACCACGTTGCGCTTGCCGCGTCGCGTGCAGAGCGTCTGCGCGACGTGCCGCGCCATGGCGGCTTGTATGCATTGCTTGGCCTCGCCTCGCGTGGCTTGACCTGGGCGCCGCTGGCGGCGGAGTTGTTGGCTGCACAAATGTCGGGCGAAGTTTTGCCGGTCGAACGCGACCTGTGTGCAACGCTTGACCCTGCACGTTTCGCTCTGCAATCGCATCGCAGCGCAGCAAGCCGCCGCTGAATTGTTTTCAACACCGGCTGCTTTAACTTGTGCACCGCGTGCATTGCGCACGCGTTAATGATCACAGGAACTTCATTTTTTCACCGTGGTCTATTTCCCGCATTTGGTATGCAAGCACTTGCGAATTATGACAAGGCCAGCCTGATGCAGAACAGAGCGATTTTCACATCGGTGTTGCGGAAATTGCGCGAAAGTATTTTTAACGATTTTGTTCTACACTGGATTTGCGTAATCGGCGTATGATGAATTCGCATAGAGCAAGCTTCAAGCCCAGGCTGGTTTCCGTAGCATAGGATCAAAGGACATTCAGATGAACATCTTTGACAATTTCGCAGCACGGTACGAACGGACGAAGGAAGAAGAATACTCACTGCAGGAATATCTGGAGATTTGCAAGCGCGACCGTCTGGCTTATGCCAGCGCCGCCGAGCGCATGCTGGCGGCCATCGGCGAGCCCGAACTGGTCGACACGCGCAACGACTCGCGCCTCTCGCGCATCTTTGCCAACAAGGTCATCAAGATCTATCCCGCGTTCCGCGAGTTTTACGGCACGGAAGAAGTCATCGAGCAGGTCGTGTCCTATTTCCGTCATGCTGCGCAAGGACTGGAAGAGCGCAAGCAGATTCTGTATTTGCTGGGCCCGGTCGGCGGCGGCAAGTCCTCGATCGCGGAAAAGCTCAAGTATTTGATGGAAAAAGTGCCGTTCTACTGCATCAAGGGTTCGCCCGTGAACGAGTCGCCGCTGGGCCTGTTCAATGAAGAGGAAGACGGCGCCATCCTGGAAGAAGACTTCGGTATTCCACGTCGCTACCTGCGCACGATTCCCAGCCCCTGGGCGGTCAAGCGCCTGCATGAATTCAATGGCGATATCAACAAGTTCCGCGTGGTCAAGCGCTATCCCTCTGTTTTGAAACAGATTGCGATCTCCAAGACCGAGCCGGGCGATGAAAACAACCAGGATATTTCTTCGCTGGTCGGCAAGGTCGATATCCGCAAGCTCGAAGATTATGCCCAGGATGACCCGGATGCCTACAGCTATTCCGGCGGGCTGTGCCTGTCGAACCAGGGCTTGATGGAATTCGTCGAAATGTTCAAGGCGCCGATCAAGGTGCTGCATCCCTTGTTGACTGCCACGCAGGAAGGCAACTTCAAGGGCACGGAGGGTTTTGGTGCGATCCCGTTCAACGGTGTGGTGCTGGCCCACTCGAATGAATCGGAATGGAAGGCTTTCCGGAATAACAAGAACAACGAAGCTTTCCTTGATCGTATCTATATAGTGAAGGTGCCGTATTGCCTGCGCGTCACCGACGAAATCAAGATTTATGACAAGCTGGTGCGCAACTCTTCGCTCTCGCAAGCGCCTTGCGCACCGGGCACGCTGAAGATGATGGCGCAATTTGCCATCCTTTCACGGCTCAAAGAGCCGGAAAACTCCAGTGTTTTCAGCAAAATGCAGGTGTATGACGGTGAAAACCTCAAAGATACCGACCCGAAAGCCAAGTCACGCCAGGAATATGCCGACTATGCGGGGGTGGATGAGGGCATGTCCGGTCTTTCCACACGCTTTGCGTTCAAGATCATCTCGAAAGTGTTCAATTTCGACACGACCGAAGTAGCGGCCAATCCGGTGCATTTGTTGTATGTGCTCGAGCAGCAGATCGAGCGCGAGCAATTCCCACCGGAAACCGAGCAAAAGTATTTCTCGTTTATCAAGGAATATCTGGCTCAGCGTTACGTCGAATTCATCGGCAAGGAAATCCAGACCGCCTACCTGGAAAGCTATTCCGAATACGGCCAGAACATTTTCGACCGCTACGTGACCTTTGCCGACTTCTGGATCCAGGACCAGGAATTCCGCGACCCCGATACCGGCGAAAGCTTCGACCGTGAATCGCTCAACAACGAATTGGAAAAGATCGAAAAGCCGGCCGGCATTTCGAACCCCAAGGATTTCCGTAATGAAATCGTCAATTTCGTGTTGCGTGCACGGGCCCAGAATGCTGGCAAGAACCCGCTCTGGACCAGTTACGAAAAACTGCGCACGGTGATCGAGAAAAAGATGTTCTCGAACACTGAGGAATTGCTGCCGGTTATTTCCTTCAATGCCAAGGCCAGCGCCGACGATGCCAACAAGCATCAGGAATTTGTGTCGCGCATGGTGGCCAAGGGTTATACGGCCAAGCAAGTCCGCCTGCTATGCGAATGGTACTTGCGCGTCAGGAAGTCTTCCTGATACGTGCAAGGAAACCGGCCTGGCCGGTTTCCATCGCATAGCCACCAATCGTACTAGGGGGACATTTGGCTTACCTGATCGACAGGCGCAACCAGGGCAAGAACAAGTCCGCGGTCAACCGCGAGCGCTTCTTGCGGCGCTACAAGGGCCAGATCAAGGACGCGGTCACGCGCGCTATCAAGGGGCGCTCGATCACCGACGTTGAAAACGGCGAAAAGGTCTCGATCCCGGTCAAGGACGTGGGCGAGCCCAACTTTGGCCATGCGCGCGGCGGCGTGTGGGAAACCGTCAGCCCGGGCAACCAGGAATACCTGAAAGGCGATCGCATCAGCCGTCCGCGCGGTGGTGGCGGCGGTTCGGGCAAGGGCCAGGCCGGCAACAGCGACCAGATGACCGAAGACGATTTCGTGTTCCAGCTCACGCGCGAAGAATTCATGAATTACTTCTTCGAAGACCTTGAGCTGCCCAACATGGTCAAGACCCAGCTCACCTCGACCACGGAATTCAAGAACCAGCGTGCCGGCTACAAGATGTCCGGCACGACCTCGACGATTCACATTTTGCGTTCGCTGCGCGGCGCATTGGGACGCCGCATTGCAGTGGGCGGCGGCAGCCGGCGCCGCTTGCGTGAAGCGGAAGAGGAATTGAAGGCATTGCTCGATGGCGGCGAATCGGAAGCCTCACCCATCGTGGTTGAATTGAAGCGCGAGATCCATCATTTGCGCGCCAAGCTCTTGACGATACCCTTCATCGATCCGTTCGACCTGCGTTACAGCAACCGCGTCAAGGTGCCCAAACCGTCTTCGCAAGCCGTGATGTTTTGCATCATGGACGTGTCGGGCTCGATGGATGAAAGCAAGAAGGATACGGCCAAGCGTTTCTTCATCCTGCTTTATTTGTTCCTGACGCGAGCCTACGAAAAGATCGACGTGGTGTTCATCCGCCACCATACGCAGGCGGCCGAGGTGGACGAGAACGAATTTTTCCATTCGCGTGAATCGGGTGGTACGGTGGTGTCGTCGGCCCTGCATCTGCTGGGCAATATCATCCATGAACGCTATGCCAGCAGCGACTGGAACGTGTATGTGGCGCAGGCGTCGGATGGCGACAACTGGGACAACGATTCTGTGATTTGCCGCCAATTGCTGGCCAATACCATCATGCCGGCGGTGCAGTATTACGCCTATGTCGAAATCACTGATGGCGAAGCGCAAAACCTGTGGCATGAATATGCACAGGTAAAGGAAATGCATGCGCACTTTGCCATGCAAAAGATCGAATCGCCGGCGGACATCTATCCGGTGTTCCGCGAACTGTTCAAAAAACAGCCGAAGTAGGTCGTTGACATGAGCGAATCCGACAACAGTTCTCCGCGCCGTCCCCGCCTGCCCGAGCAGTCGGAGTGGACCTTCGAACTGATCGAACAGGCGCATGAGGAAATCAGGCGCGTGGCGCAGAAGTTCGAGCTTGATACCTACCCGAACCAGCTCGAAGTGATCACGGCCGAGCAGATGATGGATGCCTATACCTCCGTCGGCATGCCGGTGTCATACAACCACTGGTCGTTCGGCAAGCACTTCATGGCGACCGAGAAAAGCTACCGGCGCGGCCAGATGGGCCTGGCGTATGAAATCGTCATCAACTCCAATCCCTGCATCGCCTACCTGATGGAGGAAAACAGCCTGACCATGCAGGCGCTGGTGATTGCGCATGCCTCATACGGCCACAATTCCTTCTTCAAGGGCAATTACCTGTTCCGCACCTGGACCGATGCGGAAGCGATCATCGATTACATGGTGTTCGCCAAGAATTACATCGCCGAATGCGAACAGCGTTACGGTTTCGATGCGGTCGAGGAATTGCTCGACTCCTGCCACGCCTTGCAGAACTATGGCGTGGACCGCTACAAGCGGCCGGCCAAGCTGTCGCTGGAAAAGGAACGCGCACGCCAGAAGGAGCGCGAAGCCTACCTGCAAACCCAGGTCAATGACCTGTGGCGCACGCTACCCCGGCGCGAAGAGGTTGCTGTTGACCAGGGGCCGATGCGTTTTCCGCCCGAGCCGCAGGAAAACCTGCTCTACTTCTTCGAGAAATACGCGCCCCTGTTGGAACCCTGGCAGCGTGAGGTGGTGCGCATCATCCGCAAGATTTCGCAATATTTCTATCCGCAGCGCCAGACCCAGGTGATGAATGAAGGCTGGGCCACGTTCTGGCACTACACCATCCTCAATCAACTTTATGAAGAAGGTGTGGTCGGCGACGGCTTCATGATCGAATTTTTGCAAAGCCATACCAACGTGGTGTACCAGCCGCCGGTGGGCAGCCCGTATTACAGCGGCATCAATCCCTATGCCTTGGGCTTCAACATGATGCGCGACATCCGCCGCATCTGCGAAGAGCCTACCGAGGAAGACCGTTTCTGGTTTCCCGACATTGCGGGCAAACCATGGCGCCCCACGCTGGAGTTCGCCATGCGCAACTTCAAGGACGAGAGTTTCATCGCGCAATACCTCTCGCCCAAGATGATCCGCGACTTCCATCTGTTTGCCGTGCTCGACGACGACAAGGATGACAAGCTTGAAGTCTCGGCCATCCACAACGAAAGCGGTTATGCCGCGATCCGGCACAAGCTGGCTGAGCAATACAACCTCGGTAACCGTGAACCCAACATCCAGGTCTGGAGCGTAAACACGCATGGTGACCGTTCATTGACCTTGCGCCACACCCAATTCCAGCGCCGGCCGCTCAATGGTCAAACGCAGGAAATGCTGAAGCACGTGGCGCGGCTGTGGGGTTTCGACGTGCGGCTGGAGACGGTGGCGCCCGATGGCACGGTGTTGAATACGGTCGAGCATCGCTGGGAAAAGCGCGGCAGGGCGATCTGACTATCAAGCCACGGCAGGCAGCTACAGCATCCCCAGATCAAACACCTGGTAATTCTTCCGCCCCATCTGCTTGGCGTGATACATCGCGATGTCGGCCCGGCTGATCAGCATTTCAACATCCATGCCATCCTTGGGGAAAATCGAAATCCCGATGCTGGGCGTCACGTTCAACACGTTGGTCTCGATGGCATAAGGCTGGGCCAGCGATTCAAGCAGCTTGTGCGCCGTATCGCTGGCGGCCAGGGTGGTTGCCATGTCGGGCAAAACCAGCACGAATTCATCGCCGCCGACGCGCGAGACCGTGTCGCCTTCGCGCAGCAACTCGCGCAGGCGTTGCGCCACTGAGCGCAATAGCAAGTCTCCCACCCGGTGACCCAGGGTATCGTTGACGGTCTTGAAACGGTCAAGGTCGATGAACAGCACGGCCACGTGCAGATGCTGGCGCCGTGCGCGCACCAGGGCTTGTTCCAGCCGGTCTTCCAGCAGGCGCCGATTGGGCAAGCCGGTGAGGGCGTCGTGATGGGCCAGGTGGCGCACCTTTTCTTCCGCGATGCGGCGTTCCTGGATTTCCTTCTCCAGTTGCGCATTGGCCGCAGCCAGTTCCGCGGTGCGTTCAAGTACGCGCACTTCGAGTTCGTCGCGCGTTCGCATCAGCGCTTCCTGGGTGGCCTTGCGCTCGGTGATGTCTTCGGCAAGCCAGACCGAGCCCTTGCCGGGGTCGCCGGGCTCGACCAGATTGCCATGCAGTCGGCACCAGAAGGTGCTGCCGTCCTTGCGCCGCATCATGCGTTCGCCTGTGAACGAACCTTCGCGGATCAGGGCCAGATAGCCGTGGTTTCCGTCTTCGAACTCCTCCTGCGAGCGGAACAGCACGGCCGTATTGATGCCATCGAGTTCGCCGGGCCTGTAGCCGAACAATTGTTCGAGCCGGGTATTGCAGCGTATGAGGTCGCGCCCTTTCGCAAAGGCAACCGCCATCACGGCATTGTCGAGAATGGCTTGCTGTTCCAATAGCGCCTGCTTCAGTTTTTCGACTGCGGTGCGGCGTTCCGTAATGTCTTCTGTGATGAAGATCGAGCCCTTGCTGTGGTCACCCGGGTCAATGGCATTGGCCAGCATGCGGCACCAGAACAGCGTGCCGTCGCGCCGCATCATCTGCAATTCGGTATCCATGCGCCGCCCGGATGACAGCATGGGAATGGCGATGCGGCCCAGCGCATCATAGGCTTCCGGGGAGGGATAGACGATATTCGTGGCTTTGCCGACCAGTTCATCGCTGGGCCAGCCGAACATTTCGGAAAAACGCTCGTTGCAGTGCAGGAAGGTGCGGTTGCGTGTGAATGTGATGCCCAGCGAGGCATTGTCGAGTATCGCTTGATATTCGAGCAAGGTCTGACGAAGTTCGTCTTCGGTGCCGCGCAGAATGTCTTTGGCATTGCTCATGGCGCTGGTCTCATTTCTTCTGCGGGCCCATCTCGTGGATGCCCCTTGTTTTGAAAATCATTCTAACTGAAACTCAAGCAGAATCAGCCCCGGTGTTGAAAATCCACAGCATTCAAGCACGATTTGAGCGGGGCGGCTGCGGTAAAATGGCGCTTTCCGCCAAGACCAGGCGGCCACGTTGACAGGTTTTCCATGCTGCGCTTAACTGAAGTACAACTTCCGCTCGACCACCCCGAACCAGCCTTGCGCTCGGCCATCCTCGCGCAGCTCGGCATTGCCGACGCTGACCTGGTTGAATTTTCCATCTTCCGCCGTGGCTATGACGCCCGCAAGAAAAGCGCCATCACCCTGGTCTATACGCTCGATGTGACGGTCAGTGATGAAGCCGCCGTGCTGGAAAAGTGCAAGGGCAAGCGCCATATCGGCCTCACGCCCGACACCAGTTACCGCTTCGTGGCCCAGGCGCCGCAAGGCTTGAAGCAAAGGCCTGTAGTCATCGGCTTTGGCCCGTGTGGCCTGTTTGCGGCCCTGATTTTGGCCCAGATGGGTTTCAGGCCCATCATCATCGAGCGTGGCAAGCCGGTGCGTGAACGCACCAAGGACACCTGGGGCCTGTGGCGCAAGCGCGAGCTGCAACCGGAATCGAACGTGCAATTCGGCGAAGGCGGTGCCGGCACCTTTTCCGACGGCAAGCTGTACAGCCAGGTCAAGGACCCGAAGCATTACGGGCGCAAGGTGTTGACTGAATTCGTCAAGGCTGATGCGCCGCCCGAGATTTTGTATGTCAGCAAGCCGCACATCGGCACCTTCCGCCTGGTCAAGATGATCGAGCAGATGCGTGCTTCCATCATCGAACTCGGCGGCGAATTCCGCTTTGAAAGCCGTGTCGACAACCTGAACATCGAAAACGGCCGCATCCGCGGCGTGGTACTTTCAAACGGTGAAGTGATCGACAGTGACCATGTTGTGCTGGCCATCGGCCACAGCGCGCGCGATACCTTCCAGATGCTGCATGACGTGGGCGTGTATGTCGAAGCCAAGCCATTCTCGATGGGCTTTCGCGTGGAACACCCGCAATCGATCGTCGACCGTGCGCGCTTCGGGCCCAATGCGGGCAATCCCATCCTTGGCGCGGCAGATTACAAGCTGGTGCACCACGCGAAGAATGGCCGCGCCGTCTACAGCTTTTGCATGTGCCCGGGCGGCACCGTGGTGGCGGCCGCGTCCGAGCCGGGGCACGTCGTCACCAACGGCATGAGCCAGTATTCGCGCAATGAACGCAACGCCAACAGCGGTATCGTGGTCGGCATCACGCCGGTGGATTATCCCGGCCATCCGTTGGCCGGCATGGAATTCCAGCGCCAGTGGGAAGCGCGCGCCTATGAACTCGGTGGCCGCAATTACAGCGCGCCGGGCCAGCTGGTGGGCGACTTCATCCGTGGCAAGCCGTCTTCCGAATTCGGCTCGGTGCAACCGTCCTATAAACCCGGCGTGCAGCTCGGTGACTTGTCCACCGCCTTGCCCGACTACATGATCGAAGCCATGCGTGAAGCCTTCCCGGTGTTCGACAAGCAAATCCGCGGCTTCGCCATGCAGGACGCCGTGTTGACCGGGGTGGAAACGCGCACCTCGTCGCCGATCCGCATCAAGCGCAATGATGGCGACCTGCAAAGCATCAACATACGCGGCCTTTATCCCGCAGGCGAGGGCGCGGGCTATGCCGGCGGCATTCTCTCTGCGGCCATTGACGGCATACGCGTAGCCGAAGCACTGGCACTCGACATGCTGGCTTCTTGAAAGGAACAGTAATGAGCAATCGCAGCATCAACCTGAACGACGAAGTCTACCAATACCTGGTCGGCGTGTCGCTGCGCGAACATCCGGTGTTGACCGCCTTGCGCGACGCCACGCGCGGTCATCCGCGTGCCGGCATGCAGATTGCGCCTGAACAGGGCCAGTTCATGGCCATGCTGGTCAAGCTGACCGGGGCGAAGAAGACGCTGGAAATTGGCGTGTTTACCGGCTACAGCAGCCTCGTTACGGCGCTGGCCCTGCCTGACGACGGCAAGGTCGTTGCCTGCGACATCAACGAAGAATTCACCGCCATGGGCCGTGAGCATTGGGCGAAAGCCGGCGTGGCGCACAAGATCGACCTGCGGCTGGCGCCAGCCGTGCAAACGCTCGACGCCCTGATCGGAGCTGGCGATGCCGGTACATTCGACTTTGCTTTTATCGATGCCGACAAGACCAATTACGATGCTTACTACGAACGCAGCCTCAAGCTCGTCAGAAGCGGCGGCTTGATCGTGATCGACAATGTGCTGTGGGATGGCGACGTGGCGCGGCCCTCGGACGATGCCGACACGGTGGCCTTGCAGCAGTTGAACCTCAAATTGCACAAGGACGAACGCGTCGACCTGTCCATGTTGCCGCTGGGCGATGGCTTGACGCTGGCGCGCAAGCGTTAGCATGGATATCCGCCGCGCCGAGGCAAGCGAGGCGGAGGCGCTTTCGGCGATAGCGCGCGCATCCAAGGCGCATTGGCCTTATGCGCCGGAGCAGATCGAGGCATGGCATGATGATCTGACGCTTTCTGCTGAACTGATTACCGCGCATCCCACTTTTGTCGCGTTGGTGGACGGCGTGGTGGCAGGCTTCCATCAATTGCTCGCCGGGCAGGATACCTGGGTGCTGGAGCATCTCTGGGTATTGCCGTCGTACATGGGCAAGGGCATGGGGAGAGCCTTGTTGCAGCAAGCCACGGATTTCGCTCGCCGGCACGGCGCGCAATATATCGGCATCGATGCCGATCCCCATGCCGAAGCCTTTTATGCGGCTTGCGGCGCCCAGACTGTGGAGCGCAAAGCCGCGCCGATCGATGGCGCGCCGGAACGCGCTCGGCCGCAGATGATTCTGCGCGTAAAGGAGTAGGCTGGGACGCGTCCCAGCAAGGTTTTCCGATGCGAACCTACAAGCGAATTAAGGTAGGCGGCGCCACCTATTTTTTCACAGTGAATCTGGCCGAAAGATCGGGAAGCGGGCTCCTTACAACCTATGTCGAAAATCTTCGCAGTGCAGTTCAAACCGTAAAACGGGCTCATCCGTTTGCGATCGATGCGATGGTCGTGCTGCCGGATCACCTTCACGCGCTATGGACGCTTCCTGCTGACGATCATGACTATGCAACGCGCTGGCGTCTCATCAAGGGATATTTTTCCAAGGCGCTACCGCCGCAGGAAAACGTTTCCGCGAGCAGATTGCGCAAGGGCGAGCGTGGCATCTGGCAGCGGCGTTATTGGGAGCATTTGATAAGGGACGAATTGGATCTGCATCGCCACCTGGACTATATTCACTTCAACCCGGTGAAGCATGGCTACGTATCCCATCCTGCGGATTGGCCACATTCTTCGTTCCTGCGTTTTGTGGAAGGTGGGTATTATCCATTGAATTGGGCCGCGTCCGAAGAAGTCCGGAACATGTCGGGCGTTAGCGAGTAGCGGCATTGCTGGGACGTGTCCCAGCCTACTTCTTTCCATTTTTGGGTCAACAGCGGCTGCCTGCCTTTTGTGGCACCATGGCTCGGGTTTGTCGAACCTTGGAGCTTGCCATGAGTACACGCAGAGACTTTCTCAAACAAGCCGGTGCCACCGGAGCGGGCCTGGCCATGAGTGCCACCACGGCCGCGGCAACTGCGCATGATCCATCCTACAAGGGGCCACACATGATGCCGCACAATCTGAAATTGCTTTCGATTCGTCACCCGGACGGTATGGAAACCCTGGGCGCCGTTGTGCAAGGCGGGGTGGTCGACATCCGTGCCACGGCGCAAAAACTCGGTATCCATGCGCCGTTGACGCTGGACGACCTGCTGCAAAATGGCAATGCTGATGGCGTCTCGCGTGTCATCGCGGGCAGTGCCCACTCCGGCGTGCCCTTGCTCGCCGAAGCCGACATCAAGCATGGGCGCCTGTTCACCAAGCCCGGCAAGATCATCTGTGTCGGCTTGAATTACCGCCAGCACGCCAAGGAAATCGGCATGCCCGAGCCGCGCGTGCCGCCGCTATTCAACAAATACAATAACGCGCTTGCCGGCCAGCATTGCACGATCAAGCTGCCGCCTGCCGATGTATCGGTCAAGTTCGATTACGAAACAGAATTGCTGATCGTCATGGGCAAGGCATGCCGCAACGTGACCGAGGGCGAAGCGCTGGAATATGTTGCCGGGTATTGCACATCCAACGATTTTTCTGCGCGCGACTTGCAGATGGAGCTGCCTGCCGGCCAATGGATGATAGGCAAGACGCTCGACAACTTCGCGCCCATCGGCCCTTACTTTGTTTCTGCGGACCTGGTCGGCGACCCGAATGCCTTGAAGCTGCAAACCTGGGTCAATGGCGAATTGCGCCAGTCGTCGAACACGTCGGATTTCGTCTTCAACGCGCAGCAGATCATCGCCTACATCAGCCGCCACTGGACGCTTGAGCCGGGCGATATCATCTTCACCGGTACGCCGCAAGGCGTCATCGCCGGCAAGCCGAAAGACCAGCAGGTCTGGTTGAAAGCCGGCGATGAAGTGGTGTCGTCGATTGAAAAGCTGGGTGAACTGACGTTCACCCTGGCTTGATTACATATTGCGGCGGTATTGTCCGCCAACGGCAAACAACGCTTCGCTGATCTGACCGAGCGAGCACACGCGCACTGCATCCATCAGTTTGGCAAACACATTGCCGTCTTGGATCACGGCTTGCTGCAAGTCCGCCAATAGCTTCGGCGCTTCATTGGCGTGGCGTTTGTGGAAGTCGGCCAGGCGCGTCAGTTGCGACTGCTTCTCGTCTTCGGTCGAGCGCGCCAGTTCAATCTGCTGCACCGTGCCCGTATCCTTCGGATTGCGGAAGGTGTTGACGCCGATGATGGGCAGCGAACCGTCGTGCTTCTTGTGCTCGTACAGCATCGACTCTTCCTGGATCTTGCCGCGCTGGTAACCGGTTTCCATGGCACCGAGCACGCCACCGCGTTCGGCGATGCGCTCGAACTCCTGCATCACCGCTTCTTCGACCATGTCGGTCAATTCCTCGATGATGAAGCTGCCCTGGTTCGGATTTTCATTCTTGGCCAGGCCCCACTCGCGGTTGATGATCAACTGGATCGCCAATGCACGGCGCACCGACTCGTCGGTCGGCGTGGTGATGGCTTCGTCGTAGGCGTTGGTGTGCAGCGAATTGCAATTGTCGTAGATTGCGATCAAGGCTTGCAGCGTGGTGCGGATGTCGTTGAAGTCGATCTCTTGCGCGTGCAGCGAGCGGCCCGAAGTCTGGATGTGGTATTTGAGCTTTTGCGAGCGTTCATTCGCGCCATACTTGTCGCGCATGGCCACGGCCCAGATGCGGCGCGCCACGCGGCCCAGCACGGTGTATTCCGGGTCCATGCCATTGGAAAAGAAGAACGACAGGTTGGCGGCAAAGTCGTCGATGTGCATGCCGCGTGCAAGATAGGCTTCGACGAAGGTGAAACCGTTCGACAGTGTGAACGCCAGTTGCGAGATCGGGTTGGCGCCGGCTTCGGCGATGTGGTAGCCCGAGATCGACACCGAATAGAAATTGCGCACCTGGTGATGCACGAAATATTCCTGGATGTCGCCCATCACCTTCAACGAAAACTCGGTTGAGAAGATGCAGGTGTTCTGGCCCTGGTCTTCCTTGAGGATGTCGGCCTGCACCGTGCCGCGCACGTTTTGCAGCACCCATGCGCGGATCTTGGCGGCTTCATCGGCGCTCGGTTCGCGCTTGTTATCCGCCTTGAATTTCGCCATCTGCTGGTCGATGGCGGTGTTCATGAACATGGCCAGGATGGTCGGTGCCGGGCCGTTGATCGTCATCGACACCGACGTGGCCGGGTCGCACAAATCAAACCCTTCGTACAGCACCTTCATGTCGTCCAGCGTGGCAACCGACACGCCCGAATTGCCGATCTTGCCGTAGATGTCAGGGCGGATTGCCGGGTCGGCACCGTACAGCGTGACCGAGTCGAACGCGGTGGAGAGCCGCTTGGCGTCCATGCCTTCGGAAACCAGCTTGAAACGGCGGTTGGTGCGGAACGGGTCGCCTTCGCCGGCAAACATGCGCGTCGGGTCTTCGCCTTCGCGCTTGAAGGCAAATACGCCGGCGGTATAGGGGAAGGAACCGGGCACGTTTTCCAGCATCAGGAAACGCAGGATTTCGCCATGGTCTTCAAAGCGCGGCAGTGCTACCTTGCGGATCTTGGTGCCCGAGAGTGTGGTGCCGACCAGGCGGGTGCGGATTTCCTTGTCGCGGATCTTCACGACGTAGTCGTCGCCGGAATAGGCTTGCTGCATGTCGGGCCAGGAAGCGAGCAGCTTCTTGGCGCCGGCGTCGAGGCGGCTGTCGCGCTCGTCGATCACATCGTCGAAGTCCACACTCTTGCCGGCCTTGGCCAGCATGCGCTTGGCTTCCTGCAATTGCTGGCGTTCGCGCGCGATGCGGGTCTGGCGGCCAACCTGCTTGTGGTAACCGCGTACGGTGTCGGCAATTTCAGCCAGGTAGCGCGCACGGGCCGGCGGCACGATGGCATTCTTGCCCGAAGAGAAGCGCACGGTTACGGGGGCAAGGCGGCTTTCGCCCGTCTTCAGGCCGAGTGTGGCAAGGCGTTCCAGCAAACCCTGGTACAGCGCCGTCACGCCATCGTCGTTGAAACGCGAAGCCTGCGTGCCATAGACCGGCATCTCTTCCGGGCGCTTGCTCCACAGTTCGCGGTTGCGCTGGTATTGCTTGGCCACGTCGCGCAGCGCATCCTGCGCGCCCTTGCGGTCGAATTTGTTGATCGCCACGAAGTCGGCAAAGTCGAGCATGTCGATCTTTTCCAGTTGCGAGGCGGCGCCGAATTCCGGCGTCATCACATACATGCTCAAGTCGACGTGCGGCACGATGGCGGCGTCGCCTTGGCCGATGCCCGAGGTTTCGACGATGATCAGGTCGAAGCCTGCCACCTTGCAGGCAGCGATCACGTCGGGCAGCGCTTGCGAAATTTCCGAACCGGCTTCGCGCGTGGCGAGCGAGCGCATAAAAACACGAGACTGCGCACGCGATTGATTACCCCACGGGCCGATGGCATTCATGCGAATGCGGTCGCCCAAGAGGGCGCCGCCGGACTTGCGGCGCGAGGGGTCGATCGAAATGACCGCGATATTGAGGGCATCACCCTGGTCGAGGCGGATGCGGCGGATCAATTCGTCGGTCAGCGAGGACTTGCCCGCGCCGCCCGTGCCGGTGATACCGAAGGTCGGCACACGGGCTTCCTTGGCGGCGGCATGCAAGGCCGCCTTCAGGTTGGCATCGACAGCATCGTTTTCCAGCGCCGTGATCAATTGCGCCAGGGCGCGTTGGCGCATCTCACCTTCGGTCAGGGCATTGAGCGACTTGGGCGCATAGGGCGAGAGGTCGACATCGCAAGCCTGGATCATCGACAGGATCATGCCGACCAGGCCCAAGCGCTGGCCGTCTTCCGGGCTGAAGATGCGTGCCACGCCGTAGGCATGCAGGTCGGCAATTTCCGACGGCACGATCACGCCGCCGCCGCCGCCATAAACCTTGATGTGTTCGCCGCCGCGAGCTTTCAGCAGGTCGATCATGTACTTGAAATACTCGACGTGGCCGCCCTGGTAGCTCGAGATGGCGATGCCTTGCGCGTCTTCCTGCAAGGCGGCGGTGACGATATCGTCCACCGAACGGTTGTGACCCAGGTGGATCACTTCGGCACCTTGCGACATCAGGATGCGGCGCATGATGTTGATCGAGGCGTCATGACCGTCAAACAGCGAGGCCGCCGTGACGAAGCGCACTTTATTGGTGGGTTTGTATTCGGTGAGCTTTTGGGCGACGGAAAGATCGGTCATGGTTGCCTCAGGGATTGCGTGTCTCGGGTTGTTTAAGGTATATGACGTTAACGTTAACGTCAAGTCTCAACAGTTGTTAGAAAAACATATGCCTTGTCGCTTGGGCTCAGGTGGGAACCGATACGCTTGTTACGAGTGCGCAGATGGGGCCCCGCCTTCGCGGGGACGACAGAGTGGTAATGCGCTGACCCTGTCGTCCTTTTCATCTCCGTCATTCCCGCGTACGCGGGAATCCAGGGATGCCTTGGCTAAGTTATTTAAGCTTAAGCCGCGTGCGCCGGCGCCTGCTGCACCGGGTACTGAGCCAACAGCTTATCCTTCTCGCGGCGATATTGCTCGACCGCCTTTTCCTTGACATGGCCGAAGCCGCGCACCTGGTCTGGCAGGTTGGCAATGTCGACGGCTTTCATCAGGTTGCCGGCATTCAAGTTCTTCAGCAAGCCGCGCACCATGTCGCGGTATTCGCCTATCATGGCGCGTTCCATCTTGCGCTCGGCCGTATAGCCGAAGATGTCGAACGTGCCGCCGCGCAAGCCCTTCATCCTGGCCAGCAGGCCGAAGGCCTTCCACACCCACGAACCATATTGCGCCTTGATGAGGTGGCCTTGCTCGTCCTTCTTGGCGAACAGGGGCGGCGCCAGGTTGAACTTCAGGCTGAAGTCGCCTTCGAATTGCTGCTTGAGCTTTTCAACGAATTCGCCATTGGTGTACAGGCGTGCCACTTCATACTCATCCTTGTAAGCCATGAGCTTGAAGTAGTTCTTGGCCACGGCCGTGGCCAGCTTGTTGCCGCCGACCTTGGCTTCGGCGGCACGCACTTCCGCCATCAATTCTTCATACTTGGCGGCATAGGCCGCATCCTGGTATTCAGTCAGGAAAGCCACGCGGCGCTTGACCAGTGTGTCGATGCTTTGCGGCATTTGCAGCACGACGGGCTTGCCCGGGAAGGCGACCTTTTCCACGCGCGCCAGATCGACGGCGGCACGACGGCCCCAGAGGAAGCTTTTCTTGTTGCTGTCGATTGCGACGCCGTTCAATTCGATGGCGCGCAGCAAGGCGGCTTCCGAAACGGGGATTGCACCCTTTTGATAGGCGAAGCCCAGCATGAACAGGTTGGTGGCAATCGAGTCACCCATCAAGGCCGTGGCCAGGCGCGTGGCGTTGATGAAGTCGGAATGGTTTTCCACCGACTCGTTGATCAAGGCCTTGACCTGGTCGAACGGGAATTCCCAGTCGCGGTTCTTGGCGAACGGGCCGGTCGGCTGTTCGTGTGTGTTGACCACGGCACGCGTACGGCCGGGGCGCATCTTGGATATGGCATCGTGCGAACCGGCCGTCAGCATATCGCAACCCAGGATCAGGTCGGCTTCGCCGGTGGCAATACGTTGCGCGCGGATACGCTTCGGGTCTTGCGCCACGCGGATGTGCGAGGTGACGGAACCATTCTTTTGCGACATGCCGGTCATGTCGAGCACCGACACGCCCTTGCCTTCGAGGTGGCCGGCCATGCCGATCAAGGCGCCGACCGTGATCACGCCGGTGCCGCCGATGCCGTTCAAGAGGATGTTGAACGGTACGTCGCAAGCCGGCAAAACCGGTTCGGGCAGGTCGCCGAAATCATCCTGCTTGGCCGTGCCGGTCTTGGACTTCTTGAGACGGCCGCCTTCGACGGTGACAAAGCTCGGGCAGAAACCCTTGACGCAGGAATAATCCTTGTTGCAGGAAGACTGGTCGATCGCGCGCTTGCGGCCGAGATCGGTTTCCACCGGCAGGATGGAGGTGCAATTCGATTGCACGCCGCAGTCGCCGCAGCCTTCGCACACTGCTTCGTTGATGAACATGCGCTTGTTCGGGTCCGGGAATTCGGCCTTCTTGCGGCGGCGGCGCTTCTCGGCCGCGCAGGTCTGGTCATAGATGATGACCGACACGCCCTTGAGTTCGCGCAGTTCACGCTGCACGGCGTCGAGGTCCTTGCGGTCGTGCAGGCTGACCATGGAAGGCAAACCCGTGCGCACGACATAGCGGCCCAGGTCTTCCGTGACCAGTGCAATGCGCCGCACGCCTTCGGCGGCCATCTGTTGCGCAATCATCGGCACCGAGGTGATGCCGTCCACCGGCTGGCCGCCCGTCATGGCCACGGCGTCGTTGTACAAAATCTTGTAGGTCATGTTGACCTTGGCCGCCACGGCGGCGCGGATTGCCAGGTAACCCGAGTGGAAATAAGTGCCGTCGCCGAGGTTGGCGAACACGTGCGGCACCTTGGAGAACGGCGCCTGGCCGATCCACGGTGCGCCTTCGCCGCCCATGTGGGTGGTGGTCTTGTTGTATTCGGGGTAGATGGCCGTGGCCATCACGTGGCAGCCGATACCGGCCAGGGCGAAGCTGCCTTCGGGCACCTTGGTCGAGGTATTGTGCGGGCAACCGGAGCAGTAATAGGCAGGGCGTGGCGGGGTGTTGACGGCCTTTTGCAGCACCGCATCCTTGGCCTCCAAGAAGGTCAGGCGCGCCTTGATGAGGTCGCTGACGTGGAAGCGCGCGATACGCGAGGCTATCACGCGGGCGATCTGCGCCACCGAGAAGTCGGCTTTGGAAGTGAGCAACCACTCGCCGCGCGGCGCAACCCATTCGCCCTTTTCGTCGAACTTGCCGATCACGCGCGGGCGCACGTCGTCGCGCCAGTTATAGAGCTGTTCCTTCAATTGGTATTCGACGATCTGGCGCTTTTCTTCCACCACCAGGATTTCGTCGAGGCCACGCGCGAATTCGCGCACGCCGTCCGGTTCCAGCGGCCAGGGCATCGATACCTTGAACAGGCGAATGCCGATGTCGGCCGCCATGTCTTCATTGATACCCAGTTCTTCCAGCGCTTCGAGCACGTCGAGGTAGGACTTGCCGGAGGCGATGATGCCGAGCTTGGCCTTGTCGCTGTCGATGGTGACATGGTTCAACTGGTTGGCGCGGGCGTAGGCCAGGGCCGCGTAAATCTTGTAGTCCTGCATCAGCGCTTCCTGCTTGCGCGCCTGCAGGCCAAGGTAATCGTTCGACAGGCGGGCATTCAGGCCGCCTTCAGGCATCACGAAATCGGTCGGCAGTTTGATTTCCAGGCGGAACGGGTCGGCATCGATCGAGGCGGAGGATTCCACCGTGTCGGCCAGGGCCTTGAAGGCGACGGCGCAACCGGAGAAACGCGACATGGCCCAGGCATGCAGGCCCAGGTCGATGTATTCCTGCACATTACAGGGGTAGAGTACCGGGATCATCGATGCGGCAAAGATGTGGTCTGACTGGTGCGGTAGCGTGGACGAATACGCGCCATGGTCGTCGCCGGCCACCAGCAAAACGCCGCCATTCTTGTTCGTGCCCGCATGGTTCATGTGCTTGAACACGTCGCCGCAGCGGTCCACGCCCGGGCCCTTGCCGTACCACATGGAGAATACGCCGTCGTAAGCCGACGGACCGATCAGATCGACTTGCTGCGAACCCCACACTGCTGTTGCCGCCAGGTCTTCGTTCACGCCCGGCACGAACTTGACCTCGCTCTTTTCCAGCAGGGGCTGCGCCTTCCACAGCGCTTCGTCCAGGCCGCCCAGGGGCGAACCGCGATAGCCCGAAATGAACCCTGCCGTATGCATGCCGGCCTTTTCGTCGCGCAGGCGCTGGATCATGGGCAGGCGCACCAGGGCTTGCACGCCGGACAGGTAAATCTTGCCCGAAGTGGCAGTGTATTTGTCGTCGAGCGTGACGGAAGCGAGGGATTCAGTATCGCGCTGCGCGGCAGCGGACCCGGCGGGAGCCGTTGGGGTATGCATGTCTTCTCCAAAATCGTGATCGGATCGCTGGCCACAGGGTCGCACCCGGGTAGGGCGGTGAGGTGTCGCTCAGCAGACTGGGATGTCAGTCTTGTTTATAGCAGAGGCATCTGCCACGCGCGAAGTGTAGGGGAAGTAGCAGTGGGGAGGAAATACGGTTTATCGATAGGGGTATAGTGAAATCTTATACCCCTATCGAAAGCAGGGATGTGAGCAGGGATTTTCGGGGCTTGATTCTCAGGGTTTAATATAGGCGTAGTGCTCAGCAACTTGCAAACGCGACAATTCTGCCACGCCAGCCGGGACGATCACCGCGCCCGGCACGAGCCTGGACGGATCGATGTCAAAGCCCTTCATGGAATTGTTGCAAGCGACGAAACGTACACCCTTGGCTTGCAATTCGGCGATCGGTTTGGAATATTCACCGGCCACCAGGGTGGTGATGCCTTTGCCGTTGGCCACCAGCGAAATCTTGGCGCCCGGCGAGGCGACAAGGTGGTTGCCGATGTTGCCCAATGCCAGGCGCATCGCTGCGGGGTCGTCTACGTGATAGACCGCCTTGTCTTCGAACGTGGCCGGCGCGGCAGCGACAGCCTGGGCATGCGTGGCTTGTGACGAGACGCCCAGGGCGAGGGCGGCACAGGCGAGCAGGGCTGCCGAAAACAGCGATAGCGTACGGCGTGAAGTCGTGAAGGTCATGGACTGGCTCCATAGTTGAGGAAAGTGCAAGGATACTAACGCGTTCACGCCATGTCTGCCAGCCTGGCCATATTACATCTTGGATACATTTTGCCTACAAATGCGGACAGACAATTTGCTACACTCTTTGCTTTGTCCGGCAAGCCGGGCTGGTTCAACGACAGGGGTGGAGCGATATGAAATACGGAATGTTGGCGCTGGTGACGGCAGGATTGCTGGCGGCTTGCGGCGGGAGTGATACGGGCAGCAGTGCGCCGGATGCGCAAGCCAAGCAAATGCAACGCAGCACCAAGACCGCAGCGGTGGCGTCGGATTATGCGAATGTTGTGCAATCCCTCTACATCGCTTATTTCGGCCGGCCCGCCGACCCGGCCGGTCTGGCGAATTTCGAAGCGCAACTCCTCGCCGTCAATGCACCGACCAATGCCACTGCGCTGGCTGAAGCCTACCCGACCAATGCCACGCTCAAGACCCTGGTCGACAGCTTCGGTACCAGTGCCGAATCACAGAATCTGTACGGTGGCGCCGACTCCACTGCCTTCGTGAAAGCTGTTTTCGAGCACGTGCTGGGTCGCGATCCGGCGCAGGCTGGTCTGGACTACTGGGTTGGGGCACTCAATGCCAAGTCGGTGAGCCAGGGGAACGCTGCACTGTCCATCATGGGCGCTGCGCTGACCAACACCTCCACGCAAGGCCTGCTCGACGCGCAATTGATCCAGAACCGCATTACCGCCGCTGAATTCTTCACCACCCAGGTCAATGCGCAGCTCGTGACTTCGGCCTATACCGGAGCGACCGCAGCCGGCGAAGCGCGCAACATGCTTGCCCTGGTGACGGCCGGCACCAATCTGACTACCTTCCAGGCCCAGGAAAACACCACGATCAAGGGCCTGCCCAATATCCCGACCATCACCGGTTCGACCTCGACCTATGCCGGCGCCAGCCTGATTTCATTCACCAATGGCGGCACCGGTATCTATGACGTTGCGGGCGGCCAGTTTGGTATCGATGCGTCGAACTATACGCTCGTCTCGTCGGCCTACAAATCCTACCTGAACGGCTTGCAGGCTTATCCATCGAATGGCTCAATATATCTGTTGAGCCAGCAAACCATCGTCGGCTATCTGAGCTACGTGACCGGCCCCAATGGTGCCTCGCTGGTTGGTTTCAACTACACCGGCAACAACCAGATGGGCCAGGCTGAAATCAACATGTCGTCGACCAATTATTCGCTAGGCTGCACCGCTGCGTGTGTTTCCAACACCAGCACTTCCGTCACGCCGGTTGCGTTGCAGGAGATTGATACCACGGTCGGCACAGGGGCGACGGCAGCCTTTGCCAAGACCGTGACGGTCAGCTATACCGGCTGGCTCTACAACGTCAATGCAGCCGGATTCAAGGGAACCGAATTCGACAGCTCGTCTCTGCATACCGGTTCGTTCTCCTTCGAAATTGGCGCCGGCAGCGTGATCGCCGGTTGGGATATCGGTGTGCAAGGCATGAAGGTGGGGGGTACGCGTACCCTGATCATTCCAAGCGTACTCGGCTATGGCAGCCAGGCGAACGGCAGCATTCCTGCCAATTCGGGCCTGGTCTTCACGGTGACGCTGCTCAGCGTTCAGTAAGCTGTAAGGCGGCCGCGCCAGCGGCCGCTCTCATTGCACCAGCGCCTGCGCACCCAGCCAGCTCCCTCCGGCACACAATTCCCGCGTGACAGAAAGCACCAGCCGCTGCACGGCAGCGGCAGCATTGGTCAAGGGGATATTGCGCGAAGAACCCAGCACCACGGTGCGCGACAGCCGGCAACCGGTGATGCGTTGCGCGCGCATCGTGCCGCGCTCGATTTCCGACAGCAGCGGTGCCGCAGGCAGGATGGTGGCACCAAGGTCGGCCAGGATGGCGGACTTGAGGATGGCTACCGAATTGATGTCGGTCACGTCACTCAGGGTCAGGCCGGCTGCCCGCACCACGGCTTCGATGCGCGGCCGCACGCCATGCTGCAGGCTGGGCAGGATCATTGGTTGCGTCAGTGCTTCGGCCAGCGTCACGCTTTCGCCAGGCATGGCAAAGCGCGATCCGTTTTTCGTGACGAACATCATTTCCTCTTCCACCAGCGCATCGGTGGAAAACGCGTGCAATTGCCCATCATCGAACAGTACCGCCAGGTTGATGCGGCCCGAACGCAATTGCTCGACCAGATTGCCCGACAATTCCTCGGTCAATTGCAGCGAGATTTCCGGGTAGGTTTCACGCACCGCCACCAGCAGCGGCAAGGCCAGTGCACCCGATACGCTTTGCGGAATCCCCAATGCGACCGTGCCGGCCGGCTTGTCGGCGGCTTGCGTTACGGCTTGCCGGGCATCGCCGACCTGCTTCAGGATGGCTTGCGCATGTTCATAAAAGGTCTTGCCTGCGTCTGTCGCCAGCACGCCTTGCGCCGAGCGGTGCAGCAATTGCACGGCCAGTTCTTCCTCGAGGTGGCGGATCTGCTGCGTCAGCGCAGGCTGGGCGATGTGCAGCACCTGCGCCGCACGCGAAAACGAACCGTGGTCGACGATGGCGACGAAGTAGCGGAGCTGGCGCAGTTCCATTTAGTCGACCGGCTTGACCGGCTTGCGCTGGATGGCGGAAGACAGGATCAGCGACGTCGAGGTGACGCCGCAGCTTGCCAGGTGCTTGATGACCTTTTCCAGCTCGACCACGTTCGGCGCAATCACTTTGACGATATTGCAGTCGTCACCGGTGATGGAATGGCATTCGACGATTTCGGGCAACTGCGCCGCCATCTCGGTCAACCGCGAGTCGTTGCTATGCCGAGCAACGCGAATGAAGGCCGTAATGCCGTAACCGAGCGCCGCCGGATTGATGTGCGCGTGATAGCCCGAAATGACGTTGGCCGCCTCCATGCGCTTGACCCGTTCGGCCACGGCGGGTTGGCTCATATGTATACGGCGCCCGATTTCAGCCAGTGTGGTGCGTGCATCCTGCTGCAGGATATCGAGGATTTTCGCGTCCATCGCGTCGAGTTCAAGTTTCATGGCGCGGGCCTGTCATTTCAATGAAAGTAAAAGAATTTTGCCTCAATTGCCTTGCTTTGCCTATTCAAATTGTGTTGCCACCGCCATACACTATTGAAAACTTGAACCACGTTAATACGGTTTTCCATCATGCGCAACCTGCCGAAAATGTCCCTGCTGGCCCTTTTGACAACCTATATTGTCTGGGGCTCGACCTATCTGGGAATCTCGATTGCCCTGGCGGCGTTCCCGCCGTTTTTCCTGATGGCGAGCCGCTTCCTGGTGGCAGGGGTGTTGCTGTTCGCGTGGCTCAAACTGCGTGGTGCGCCGCTGCCCACCCTGCGCGAATGGCGTGATGCGCTGATCATTGGTACCTTGCTCCTGGGCGGTGGCATGGGCTTGACCGCAATGGGCGAGCAAACCGTATCGTCGGGCCTGACGGCTGTGTTCATCGCCAGCGCGCCCCTGATGCTGGCCGTGTTTGCCGGCTTGTTCGGCCAATGGCCGGCGATGCGCGAATGGGCCGGTATCCTGGTCGGCTTTGCCGGCGTGGCCCTGCTTGCCGCCGGCGGCGACTTTGCGGCACACCCCGGCGGCGTGCTGTGTGTCTTGGGCGCAGTGGCAAGCTGGACCTTCGGTTCGGTGCTGGCACAAAAGAAAATGAAGCTCGCACCCGGCGCCATGGGCTTTGCCAGTGAAATGATCATGGGCGGTGTGGCATTGCTGGTGATTTCGCTGGTGCGTGGCGAAACCATGGGCCATCTGACCGCCCTGACGTTCGGCGCCTGGGCTTATCTCGTGGTGGCCGGCTCGCTGGCCGCGTTTTCGGCCTACATGTATCTGCTGTCCAACGTCTCGAACGCGCTCGCATCGAGCTATGCCTACGTCAACCCGGTGATTGCCGTTGCGATTGGCTCCCTGTTTGCCCATGAATCGATAGGCGGGCGCGAAATTGTGGCCATGGTGATCATCCTCGGCAGCGTGATCATGCTGACCACCAGCAAGAAGGCCGCGGTACCGGAAGTTGAAGTGCCGAAGGCGGCTGCCGCCGAACCCTGCACCAATTAATTCGGCGGATCAAAGAAGAATTCGACAACCTCATTCGAGGCTTCCGGCGGCAGCAGGCCGCTTTCGATCAGCGCGTCGTAATGGCAGACGCAATTCCTGCCGCTGGCCTTGGCTTGATAAAGAGCCCGGTCGGCATGGCCGAGTATGACCACAGGCGTCTCGTCCGAGATGCGCGCAAAACCGATCGAGACCGTGATGCTTCCGATCTGCGGGAAGGCGTGCTCTTCCACCTGTTTGCGGAAGCGTTCGAATATGCGCCTCGCTTCGTCTTCCGTGGTTGAACGCAACAGCACCACGAACTCTTCTCCGCCGAAACGGAAAACGCGGTCTTGTGCGCGGAATGAGGTGCGCAGCAAATTGGCCACCAGGATCAGCACTTCATCGCCGTAAAGATGGCCATACTGGTCGTTGACGCGCTTGAAATGGTCGATGTCGGCCACGCCCAGCCAGTGTGCGCGCGATTTCGGCGTGTGGCGCCGGTCCGGCAATTCCTTGTGCGCGCCTTGTTCCTGCTCGCCGATATTGGCAACCAGGCGTGAAAAGCGCTCGTCGAAGGTCTTGCGGTTCAAGAGCCCCGTCAGCGAATCGCGTTCGCTGTAATCGAGCAGGGTCTGGTAATTGCGGTAAACCGAAAGCACGCCTTCGATGATGTGCGCAGCTTGAGGTGAATACGGTGTCGCGCTGTGGATTTCGAGACAGGTGGCGATGCGGTCATTGAGCCAGACCGGCAGCCACATGGTGTTGCCACCGTCTGCATCAAGGCGTAGCGCCTGCAGGCCGCGTTCGGCAATGCAGGCAACCAGCTCGGGATAGTCCGCGACCGGTTCGCCTTCGGTTTCGAGCAATTCCTGCTCGTCCTTCAATTCGATATGGCCATCTTCGAGCCAGGCGCGTTGACGCATGTAGAGCTCGTCATCCTGGCGGTAGATTTCCAGTGTGCGCATGCGCGCCGCGCCTACCAATTCCTGCAATGCCGAAATGATTGAGGCATCGAGCATGGCATGATCGCGGTGCCCGGTGATCTTGACCACGTGCTGGAGCAGATTGGCAATCATGATCGAGCGATGGGAAAGGTGGGTTGGTGTCAGGTGTAGCCAGGGGCAGAATCATTCTATCCGATTCTTCCCTTGCTCAAAGGCATCTTGTTGCCAGGCATGACGTTGTTTGCGCCAAGGCGCTACACTAGCGTCAGACCGCATTCGCGCCAACCTGGTTTCCTAGATTTGACTACGCCTATGTCCACATCCCGGATTATTTTCAAGCGAACCCTTGTCGCTGCTTTTGCGGGCGCGATTGCAATTTCTGCAATGCCGGCGCTGGCGGAAGACGCCCCGGCTGACGATTCGGTCTACCAGGCACTGGGCGGGCGCGAGGGCTTGAAAGCCATCGTCGCGGATCTCTTGAATCTGGTCGTGGCGGACGACCGTATAAAGAAACAGTTTGTCGATGCAGACATGGAGCATCTGGCCATGCGCTTGAATGAGCAATTGTGTGTCTTGAGCGGTGGCCCGTGCACTTACGGCGGGAAGGACATGAAGACCATCCACGCCGACCAGCACGTCAACAATGCCCAGTTCAACGCCCTGGCCGAAGACTTGCAGTCGGCCATGGACAAGCACCATGTTCCGGCGCGGGCGCAAAACAAGCTGCTCGCCAAGCTGGCTCCGATGCAAAGGAGCATCGTCACCAAATAGGGAGAGATCAATGAAGACCGACGCGATGGCAATCCTGTTTAAACACTTGTTGGCCGTCGCCGGGGTCGGATTGGCTTCCCTGCATGCCGCCTGGGCCGGCGGCATCAATGTCACTGCCTTGAACAAGGCGGGCGACCCGATGGCCGACGTCGTGGTGTATGCCGTGCCTCTCGATGCGGCACAGAATTCAGCGGTCAATGCCCAACCGGGTGCCAAGGCTGAAGTGTCCAGCGTGGCGCAAGACCATCTGCAATTCACGCCTTACGTGATGGTGGTGCGCACCGGGACGGAAGTGCGCTTCCCGAATTTCGACAAGATCGAACATCACGTCAAGTCATTTTCCCCGGCCAAGGAATTCGAGATCAAACCCTACGAGAAGGTCACACCGCCGCCGGTCCTGTTCGACAAGAGCGGCCTGGTTGTGGTCTATTGCCTGATCCACGAATGGATGCGTGCCTACATCTACGTCGTCGACACGCCTTACTTCAGCAAGAGCGAAGCGGCCGGCACCGCGGCACTGGATGGCCTGCCACCGGGAAATTACCAGATCCGCGCCTGGCACCCCGACATGGGAGCGATCAAGCCGCCTCTGCAACAGAGCATCAAGGTTGGCGCAGACGGGGTGCAGCAGGTAAAATTTGACTTCGACTTCATTCCCAAGAAAAGGAAGCCGGCAAAAACGAGTTGATCGTCAAGCGTCGGCAAGGATTGCCTTGACACTCTCCATCGTTCGTGCCGACTACCGCAACCCAATCCACGCAGCGGCCTTGATCGCCGCTCTCGATTCCTATGCGCACGACCCCATGGGCGGCGGCGAAGGCTTGACCGAGTCGGCCAAGGCGAATCTTGTCGACGCGCTGGCGCAGCGCCCCCATGCCTTTTCCGTGCTGGCCTTTGATGGCGAACAGGCCGTGGGCCTGGTCAATTGTTTCGAGGGCTTTTCCACGTTCGCCGTCAAGCCGCTGGTCAACGTACACGACGTGGCCGTGGTGCCGTCGCATCGTGGCCGTGGCATTGCGCAAATGATGATGGCCGAGGTCGAACGCATTGCCGTCGAGCGCGGTTGCTGCAAGCTGACGCTGGAAGTGCTTGGCGCCAATGTCGGCGCGCAGGCGCTGTACAGGAAGATCGGTTTTGGCGGCTACGCGCTAGGCTCGGCTACTGGCGTGGCGCAATTCTGGCAAAAGAAATTGGGCCATTAAGGCTGGCGCAACATCTCGATGTGCGGGATGTCGTCCTCCTCATACGGCACGCCGATACTGACGAAACCAAACCCCGCATAAAATTTTTCCAGGTAAAGCTGGGCCGAGATACGGATCGCCTGGCCCGGATACACGCATCCGGCCTGGCGCAAGGCTTCCGCCATCATGGCACGGCCGATACCGGTGCCGCGCGCCGCCGGGGCCGACAACACGCGCCCCAGCGACACTTCGGCGAATTTGATGCCGGGGTGGACGCAGCGCAGGTAAGCCAGCAGCTCCCGCTTGCCGCCCACCTCGCCCCAGCCCATCAGGTGGAAGGCATGCAGGTCTATCCCATCCATGTCGGGATAGATGCATTGCTGTTCGATGACGAAGACTTCCTGCCGCCGCGCCAGGATGGCATAGAGCTCATCGCGCGACAGCTCTTCATAAGCCGACCATTGCCATTCCACCTTCATTGCCGTCCTTACCAGATGTTGACGCGGGTTGCTTCCGGGCGCAGCGGCGATTGCGCGCCGGTGCACGAAAACGCCTTGGCGAATTCGGGCATGTTGGCAATCGGCGCAATGACGCGGTACTTGTCCGGCGCATGTTCATTGGTCAGGATCTGCAGGCGCAACTGTTCGTCGCGCTGGGCGCTGCGGAAGCTCTGGCCGTAGGCGACGAAGAAGCGCTGCTCGGCCGTCAAGCCGTCAATGGTGCCGGCAGCGACTTCTGCCTGGCCTTCTTTCGAATGCAGGAAGGCAGCCAGCGCAATCTTCAAGCCGCCGAGGTCGGCGATGTTTTCGCCTTCGGTCAGCTTGCCGTTGATGTGCAGCTTGTCGATCGGGTTGAATTCGTCGAACTGCTTTTCGATGTTGGCGATGCGTGCCAGGAAGTGCTTTTCATCTTCCTTGGTCCACCAGTTCTTCAGGTTGCCGTTGGCATCGAACTGGCGGCCCTGGTCGTCGAAGGCATGCGTCAGTTCGTGGCCGATGGTGGCGCCCGTGTTGCCGTAGTCGGCAGCAGGGTCTGCCTTGACGTGGTACAGCGGCGGTTGCAGGATCCCGGCCGGGAACACGATTTCGTTCATGGTCGGGTTGTAGTAGGCATTGACCGTGGGCGGCGTCATGCCCCATTCATTGCGGTCGATGGGCTTGCCCAGCTTGTTGAGGTTGCGCTTGAATTCGAATTCGCTTGCACGCTCCACATTGCCGGCATAGTCGTCAGCCGTGATCTTGATGCTGCTGTAGTCGCGCCATTTGTCGGGGTAGCCGATCTTGACCGACAGCGTGTCGAGCTTTTCCATCGCGCGCTTCTTGGTTTCGTCGGTCATCCAGTCCAGGCCATTGATGTCGTCGCGCATGGCGGTCTTGATGTTGTTGACCATTTCCAGCGCGCCGGCCTTGGCGTCGGGGCCGAAATACTTGGCCACGTACAGTTCACCCAGCGCTTCGCCGATCTCGCCATCGATGGTGCGCAGCACGCGCTTCCAGCGCGGTTGCATTTCCTTGGTACCGGCCAGGGTGCGGCCGTAGAAATCGAAATTGGCTTCATCGAAATCCTTCGACAGGTCCGCTGCCGTATTGTGGACCAGGTTCCAGCGCAGGTAGGTTTGCCAATCCTTGAGCGGCACCGCGTCGATCATGTGGTCGGCTTCGGTGAAGAACTTGGGCTGGCCCACGTTCATGTCGCCGGGTTCGGCCAGGCCGATCTTGCTGAAGTAGCGTGCCCAGTCGACCTTTTTGTCGAGCGCGGAGAACTTGTCCAGGTTCATCAGGTGGTAAGTCGCCTGAGGGTCGCGCATTTCCACCTTGGTCATGGATGCCTTCGCCAGGCGCGTTTCCATGCGCATGATGGTGGCGGCGTCGGTCTTGGCCTGTTGCGGCGTTTCGCCGAGCAGGGTGAACATCTTTTCCACATGGGCCAGGTATTGCTCGCGGATCTTCACCGTCTTGGCGTCGGTCTTCACGTAGTAGTCGCGGTCGGGCAGGCCGATACCGCCTTGCGCCAGTTGCGGGATGTAGCGCAGCGTGTTGCGCGCATCCTGGTCGACGAAGAAGTTATAGAGCGGGTTCATGCCCATGCGGCTCTGTTCGGCCAGCACGTCGATCAGGTCTTGCCGGCTGTTGATTGCCTTGATGCGATCAAGCTGGGGCGCGATCGGCTTGGTGCCGGCGGCATTGATGGCGGCTTCATCCATGCCGCTATGGTAAAAGTCGCCCACCATCTTGCCGGCAGCGCCCTTGGCCTGGCCGGCGTCTTCGACGATGCTCTTCAAGTCACGCAGATTGCGCTCCATCACTTCGTCATAGGCGCTGTAACGGGAACGGTCGGCCGGAATCGGGTTGTCGATCAGCCACTTGCCGTTGGCGTACTTGAAAAAATCGGTGCAGGGGTTGGCCGAACGGTCCATGGTCTGGGATTCCAGCACCAGGTTGTCGCCGGGGGTATCGGCCAGGGCCGTCTGGGCCGATTGGGCGGCAAGGGCAAACAGGACAGCAGAAGTCAGGGTAGCGAGTCTCATGGTTTTTATAGGTGATGTTGCAAAGCCGACCAGTATAACGCGCGCACGGCCTGCAACCACGGGGTGGGTTCCAGCTTCCAATTTGCTTTGGCAAGCATGCTTCCTCGCCGAGTCTTTGGCGACGGGAGGTGCCTGCAACAAGAGAAAATTCCGAATCCGGAAGAGGCTAGCCCTTCCAGGTGCGCTGTACGCCCGTATCGGCATGAATCCATCCGCCCTGCTTGGTCTGGCGGTAGTAGAACCCCACGCCGCCCTGGCGGAAGCTCTTGATCAGGTTGCCCAGCACTTCGGAATCGAGGTTGGAGATGCGGATGTCTGCGGCCTTGCCATCCATGTGCAGCGACTTGCGCGCCGCCGGCACGCCGGTTTCGATCAAGTGCCTGTTCGATTCGGGGGTGCGGTAGCCCGACAGGATTTGCAAGGGTGCCGTCATGCCGTAGCGGGCGACGAAGGCTTGCGTGGCCCAGAGCAGTTCCAGCAGCTTGGGGTCCATCGCCACGGTCACGCCGCCGCCGTTGACGTCGCGCAGGATGTGGCACAGTTCCTGGTAGGCCGGGTCGATGACTTCACCGTCTTTCCAGTACAGCAGATTGGTCTTTTCACCACTTTCGGGGCGGATCAGGGAAATCGTGCGCGGCTTGACCCAGAAATCGATGTCGAGCGTGCCGGCGTCGAAGATGTCGGGCGGCGCGTTCAAGTCGTCGGCGGGTAGTGGTGCCACCGGCTTCGGGCGCGCTTGCACTGCCACCGGCTGCATCGGCGACGCTTCCTTGACGACGGTTTTTCTTGGGGGAGGGGTGTCTGCACAGGCGGCCATCAAGGCCCCCGTACCCAGTGCCAGCGATTGCTGCAGGAAGGTTCTGCGGGTCGGCATGCTGCTTTCGATGAAACTCAATGTGAACTAGTCTAGTTCACATTGAGTAATCCGCCAAGAATTAGTTCCTAGGGTTGCCCACAGAAGCAGTGCGCCACCGCAGAGAACGGCTTATGCTGCTGCGTCACTTCGGTCAGCCAGGCCAGGTCGGCGGCAACATCATGCACCACAGCCGGCGGCACACCGGTGGTGCGGGCCAGCGTTGCATCGGTTTGCGCCGTGATTGCCGAGGCGATGCGCGCATCGAACAGGTGGACCAGGCGGTCGAAGCCGCCCAATTCACGTTCGACGTAAGCCACGCGGTAGTCGTCGCCCAGCTTGGCGCGCTTGGCGGCAGACTTGATGGCGTCCTGGAAGCCGCCCAGCGTATCGACCAGGTTGCGCTCCTTGGCTTGCTGGCCGGTCCAGACGCGGCCCTGCGCCACTTCATCGATCTTCTCCGGCGTGCTCTTGCGTGCGGCAGCGACCTTGCCTGTGAAGTCGGCATAGATGTGTTCGATGGTGGACTGGATCACATCATGCAACTTGGGGTCGAGCGGGCGCGTCGGGTTGTAGCCGTCGCGCAGCCAGGTGGTGGTATAGCCGTCGGAATGCACGCCCAGCTTGTCCATCGCCTTGTCGGCCGTGGGCAGGATGGCGAACACGCCAATCGAACCTGTTATCGTTGCCGGGTCGGCAATCACCTCGTCGGACGAGGTCGAAATCCAGTAACCACCGGACGCCGCCACGTCGCCCATCGAGATGACGACCGGCTTGCCGGCCTTCCTCGTGACTTCCAGCTCGCGCCGGATCAGTTCGGCGCCGAAGGCGCTGCCGCCAGGCGAATCGACGCGCAGCACGATGGCCTTGACGCGGTCGTCTTCGCGTGCGGTACGGATCATGTTGGCTGTCGAAAGTCCGCCGATCGAGCCCGGGCCGGCGGTGCCGTCGCTGATTTCTCCCGACGCGATGATTACGGCCACGGCGTCACCGGCCAGTTGCGGCTTTTGCCTTGCCAGGTAGTCTTCGAAATTGATCTGGCGGAAGCTGTGGATCTTGTCGTCCATCACGCCGCGCGTGATCATCATCTGGCGCAATTCATCGCGCGTGGCCAGGCCGTCGACGAATTTCGCATCCAGCGCGAGCTTGGCCAGGTCGCCATGCGCCGCCGTCACCAGTTGCGGCAGGTTGTTGATGGTGTTCATGATCGCACCATCGGGCAGTTTGCGTGCCTTTTCCACCGAGTCGGTGAAGTTCTTCCACAAGCCGTCGTAGAGATACTTTTCGGCTTCCTTGGCCGGGTCGGACGCTTCATTGGCGATGTAGGGCTCGGCGAAGCTCTTGTAGGTGCCGACCTTCATCAGGTTGACCGTGATGCCGAGCTTGTCGAGCGCGTCATGGTAATAGTTGCGGTGTCCGCCGAAGCCTTCCAGCTCGACCGTGCCCATCGGGTGCAAAAGAACCTCATTGGCGTGCGAGGCGATGAAGTACTGGCGCTGGGTATAGCTCGAGCCCCAGGCTACGACGCGCTTGCCGGTCGCCTTGAAGCGGTCAATGGCATCGGCCACGTCGCGCATCATGGCGATGCCTGCGCCGTCGAAGTCATCGGTCAGCAACACGATGCCGCCGATCTTTGGGTCGCCCGCCGCCGCGTCCAGCACTTGCAGGATGTCGCGCAGTTGCACGTCTTGCCGGGTTTCTCCGCCTTGCAACTGCGAAGACAAGGCTTCGCGCACGTTGCCCGTGGTCTGTTCCACCAGGCTACCCTTCAAATCGAGTACGAGGACGGTCTTGTCTTCGATGCGTTTGCTGCCGGCGGTGAAGCCGATCACCAGGATCACGACGATCAGGATGAAAATCAGATTCATGACCGCGCGCCGCGTGCCGTCGATGAAACGCCAGATGAAACTGAAGAACCTGCCCACTGCGGACGGCGTGGATTGCTGGTTGGAAGCCATTGATGCTCCGGGTGAGTTAGATAATTGCAACTATTATAGAGCCCATTCCACAAATTGGCCCCTTTACAGGCCCTATATGGAATGCGCTCCGACTCAGGTGGCTTGTGGTGCCGCCCCGCGCGAGACGCTTTCGCCATCGGTGGCGCGCAGGGTCCAGAACGACAGCGAGGAAATGGCGGTCACCACGCCCAGGGTGATGAAGGCGTGGTGCAGGGCGCCGGCCACGGCCAGGTGGTCGGTTTGCGGCAGGTCGCCCAGGTACCATCCTGCCACCAGTGTGCCAACGGCGAGGCCGAAACTCATCGACATCTGCTGCAGTGAACTGGCAATGGTCGAGGCCATGCTGGAATCGGGTGGCTCAATGTCGGCATAGGCCATGGAATTCATGCTGGAAAATTGCAAAGAATTGAAAAAGCCCATGCACAGCGACAGCAGCACGATGGCAGGGATCGGGGTATCGGGCTCGATCAGGGCAAACATGCTGATGGTCACTCCGATCATCACCGTGTTGATGATCAGGATTTGGCGATAGCCGAAGCGCGCCAGCAAGCGCGCTGAGAGGAACTTCATGCCCATCGCGGCAGCGGCGGAAGGCATCATCATCAAACCCGATTGCCAGGCCGGCAAGCCCAGGCCGAGCTGGTACAGCAGCGGCAGAAGGAAGGGCAAGCCGCCGATACCCAGGCGCGTGATGAAGCCACCCACCACCGAGACGCGGAAAGTACGCACGCCAAAAAGGGAAAGGCGCAACAACGGGTGGGGCGCCTGCCGCGCATGGGCCACGTAACCGCCCAGTAGCGCCAGCGAAAGCAGCAACAGCACCGTGCCCGACGTAATGTCGAGATGATGTTCACCGAAGATTTCCAGCAGCCATGACAGCAAGGCGGCGCCGCTGCCGAACAGGATCAGCCCGATCACATCGAGCGGGCGCGGGCCGTCGCCCCGGTAGTCCGGCATATGGCGCTGGATCAGGAAAAGCGCCACCAGACCGACCGGAACGTTGACGAAAAAGATTTCGCGCCACGACAGCCAGTGAACGATGACCCCGCCCACGGTCGGCCCGAGCAAGGGGCCGATCAGCGCGGGAATGATGACGAAGTTCATCGCCGCCAGCAGTTCCGACTTGGGGAAGGTGCGCACGATGGTCAGCCGCCCGACCGGCATCATCATCGCCGCCCCGATACCTTGCAGGATGCGTGCCGCAACCAGCATGGGCGCATTCAAGGACAGGCCGCACAGAATGGAGGCGAGCGTGAAGATCATTACGGCGGTAGAAAAAACGCGCCGCGTGCCGAAGCGGTCGGCCATCCAGCCGGAGACCGGGATGCAGACCGCCAGGCTCAGGATATAGCTCGTCACCACGGCCTTCAGGCTCAAGGGCGTGACGTGCAGGCTGGCTGCCATGGTCGGTACGGCCGTATTGACGATGGTGGAGTCGAGTTGTTCCATGAACAGCGCCGTGGCCACCACCCAGGGGAGGAAACGTTTGATGTTGGCGCTGGCGTCGGGCTGCATATGGGGGGAGGGCGATGCGGAGAGCTCTATTTTAGGGGAAGTGCGCAATCGGTGCCCGCTCCGCTGCGCAGACGAAAAAACGGCCGGAAACAAGTCCGGCCGTTTTTGTCTTCGCGACGCTACCAGGATTAGCGATGTTCGTCCTTCTCGTGCCCACCACCTTGGTGCTGCTGCGGTGCCGGCTGCGGGTGAGGCTGCGCTTGCGGCTGGGGTTGCGGGTGCGGCTGCTGCTGAGGCTGCGGATGGAACTGTTGCTGCTGCGGCTGTGGCTGCGGTTGCGGATGGAACTGTTGCTGCTGCGGCTGTGGCTGCGGTTGCGGATGGAACTGCTGCGGTTCCTGGCGCTGCTGCTGAGGCTGCGGCTGCGGGTGGAACTGTTGCGGCTGCTGCTGTTGCGGCTGTGGATGGAACTGCTGCGGCTCTTGACGCTGTTGCTGTTGCTGTGGCTGCGGTTGCGGATGGAATTGCTGTTGCTGCGGTTCCTGATGCTGCTGCGGCTGGGGCTGCGCCTGCTGCTGCGGATGGAACTGCTGCGGTTCCTGATGTTGCTGCTGCTGAGGTTGCGGCTGCTGCTGCGGGTGGAACTGCTGTGGTTCCTGATGTTGCTGTTGCTGAGGTTGCGGCTGACCCGGATGCGCCTGCGGGGTCTCCTGATGTTGCTGCATCGGTTCAGGACGGTTGCCGCCCGCTTCCGGATGGTTGGCCGGTGCCGGGGCACCCTTGGCGGCGACGATGTTCGGTGCATTGAACTTGCCCGGAGCCGGCGTGGCGGCAATAGGGGGGGCACCGTGGTTCACGGAATTGCGCAGTTCGGGGTTATGCATTGCTTCCTGCTGATGCTGGATCTGGGCTTGCGGCATGGCCGGGTGCGCAACGCGGGCAAAGGACTCTTCCTGCGGTGTGGGGCGTGCCTGGATGCCGCCGCTGCCGCCGTTGAAGCTGGTGCGGTTGACATTGGTGTTGTTGATCACGGTCGTGTTGTTGTACACGTTGGTGATGTGCACATTGTTCACGTTGACGTTGTTGACGGCGGTGTTGTAAGCAAAGCCGCCATGATCCCAGTGGCCGCCGACGTAACCGACGCCGATATAGCCGAAGCCATAGTTCACGCCGCCGTAGAAACCGATATGGTCGCCCCAGTAGCCATGATGCCATTCATAGTTGCCGCCGACCCAGCCCCAATAGCCAGGGGTCCAGAGCGCGCCGGTGAACGGTGCCTGCACCCAGGTGCCGGGCACCCAGTAGTAGTCGCCCACGTCGCCGTGCCAGGCCCAGTAGCCGGGGGTCCACATATAGCCGTCACCAGGAATCGGGGGCTGCACATAGACTGGCAGCGGAGGCGGTGCGATACCGATCGAAACAGAGATTTCTGCGTTGGCGGCGAGCGGGGCCGCAAACATGGCTGCCAGTAATGCACTCATCAATATTTTTTTCATTTCTCGTCCTTTAACGTCGCCGCGCGACATGGGGTGCTGCGTTTTCAATGCAATCAAAACGGCGGGGAATGGCCGGTTGATGACGGTATAGCGTTTGAAACTGGCCAGGGTTGACCGGGGTTACATGGTGAAACAATTAACTGAGCATTTACATTGACTGTCTTGCATTCGAGTATGAAAGCTGCACTCAGTTCAATGACAGCCCGACAATTCTTGCCGGGCTGTCAATTGTAGCGTTTTGACGATAATCAAGAGCTCACATATATAGAGGGCGTCGCCCGCAATGGCAGGCATGTTGTCTTAATGCCATAAAAAATAATCCTTGAAAAAATGATTTCGTTTGGTATTATATCTTCATGAACGATTACCACCACTCCCACCGCCATTCGCACAGTGAAATCGAGAAACGTGTCGACCTGGCCCATCAACGTGCCATCGGTGCGCCCTTGAACAGCGAAGTGCGTCTGACCTTGCTGATCAAGCACAACGCCGGCCTGTTGACCGACCTGCTGGCCCGCACCGTAGAGCCCTTTGGTATTACCGGTGTCGGCTACGTGGCCATGATGACACTGCAAAGCACCGCAGAAAACCTGGCCAACCCGTCCGAGCTTTGCACTGCCACGGGCGAGACACGCAGCAACATGACCCGCATCACCGACGAACTCGTTGCCAAGGGCTTGATTCGCCGTGTGGCCAATGAAGAAGACCGGCGCCGTGTGGATCTGTCGCTGACCGAAGAAGGGATGGCGCTGTTGCGCCAGGTGGTGCCGGTCGTGCGCGGCAAGACGGAAACGGTATTCGCTGTATTCGACGATGCAACCAAGGCAGCCTTCGAGGGCGAGTTGACCAAATTGAAGCAGGTTCTGGAAGCCCAGTTTTGAGGCGTCAAGTTTTTTATCCAAATATTCCCAAAATGAATAATCCAAATTCAAACTATGATGACGGCAAGCAAGGTGGAGGCAAGCTCGTGCGCCACGCCGGTGCCTTGCGGCCCTTGGCGCTGGCGGCCGTGCTGGCCTTGAGTGCTTGCGCCGGATTGCCGCCGGCCGACCCGATGCCGCAATTGAACCAGCCCGAAGCCGGTGCCTTCGTGACGGCGCCTGTGGCAGGCCAGTGGCCCGGCAACCAGTGGTGGAGCGACTTCCATGATGAGCAACTGGGCAGCCTGATCGAACAGGCCTTGCACAACTCGCCGTCGATGGCGGTGGCGCAGGCGCGTATCGGCCAGGCCAATGCCCAGGCCGGTATCGCCTCGGCCAATACCGGTGCCCGGCTGAGCGCATCGGCTGACGTTACCCGTGAGCGCTATTCGGCCAACTATATCTATCCGCCACCGATTGGCGGCAGCACCTTGAACTCGAGCGATCTCGGCTTGAATTTCTCGTATGACTTCGACTTCTGGGGCCGCAACCGTGCCCAGATCGGCGCTGCCCTGGGCCAGGTCGCCGCGGCGCAGGCCGAATCCGCCGGAGCGGCGTCGACCCTGTCTGCCGCTGTCGCCAACACGTATTACCAATGGCAGCTCGTCAATGCACGCCTGGCCTTGCAGGATGATGTGCAAACCCAGCGCGGCCGCCTGATCGAGCTGGAAGCCCCGCGTGTGAAGTCGGGCCTGTCCGCCGGCCAATTGGTCGCGCCGCTGCAAGCCGATGCGGCACAACCGCGCCAGGTCCGCGTACAGCTCGAAACCCAGCGCGACCAGTTGTATTACCAGTTGAAGTCGCTGGTTGGTGGCAAGGACTTCCCGGAACATCTGGAAGCCAGGCCTTTGCCCAATGCCGACATCGGCGTGCCGACCAACCTGCCGCTTGAACTGGTGGCACGCCGTGCCGACGTGGCCGCCTCGCGCGACCGGGTAAAGGCGGCACTGCATGGGGTCGATGCGTCGCGTGCTGCGTTTTATCCAGACGTCAATATTTCCGCCTTGATCGGATTTTCATCGTTCGGCTTGAGCAATGCATTGAAGTCTTCGTCGGCAAACTACGGCGTCACCCCGGCCATCAGCCTGCCCATCTTCGATGCGGGCCGCCTGCGTGCCGGGCTCGACAGCTCGCGCGCCGACGTCACACTCGCCATCGCGCAATATGACCAGGCTGTGCAAACCGCCGTGTCCGACGTCAACGACGCCTTCGTGCAATTGCAGGGTGCGCAGCGCGAGCAGGGCTCGCTGGCGCAACAGATTGCAGCACGCCAGCGCGATCTGGCCAGCGCCCAGCGGCGCCAGCAAGCCGGACTGGCCGATGGCCGCGACGTGGTGCGCGACAGACTGGCAATCCTGACGCTGGACGACCAGGAACTCGCGCGCCGGCAACACGCCGTCAGTGCACGCATCGCCTTGATCAAGGCCTTGGGCGGCGGCTACCAGGACCCGGCTGCCAATGACAGCCTGAGCAAGAAATAAGACATTCAAATTTGAGAATCGGGAGCAACAAATGAGCACTTCCAACGAAAACCAAACGCCGGCAGGCGGCGCTGCAGCAATGCCCGCCCCGGGCCAGCCGCAAAATCAGGCGGCTCAACCGACTCAAGCGCCGGCACAAAATAGCGGCAAGCGGCGCAAGATCCTGACTATCATTGCCTTGATCTTCATTGCCATCGGTATCGGCTATGGTGCGTACTTCTATCTGTATGCACAATTCCATGAAGAGACCGACGATGCCTACGTCGGCGGCAATCTGGTCTACGTCAATTCCGTGGTCAACGGCACCGTGGTGGCTATCGGCGCCGACGACAACCAGCAGGTGAAGGCCGGCCAGTCGCTGGTGCGCCTCGACCATTCCGACAGCGTGGTGGCACTGGCTGACGCCGAGGCCCATCTCGGCGAGACGGTGCGCCAGATCCGCCAGCAATTTCGCGCAGTAGACGAAGCGCAAGCCGTTGTTGAACAGCGCAAGACCGACCTGGCGAAAGCCAACGACGACCTGGCACGCCGTGCGCCTTTGGCCGGCACCGATTCGGAATCGGGTGAAGACCTGGCCCATGCGCGGCAAGCCGTGGCCGCCGCCAAGGATGCCTTGAATGTCTCGGAAAAGCAGCTCGCGTCGGCCAAGACCGCGGTTGACGGCGTCACGCTGCGCCAGCATCCCAGCCTGTTGCGTGCCCGCGCCGCCTACCTGCAAGCCTGGCTTGCCACCCAGCGCAATGACGTACCTTCACCGATCGACGGTGTGGTGGCGCGCCGTTCGGTGCAGGTCGGCCAGCGCGTCACGCCGGGCACGGCAATGATGGCCGTCGTGCCGCTGTCGGGCGTGTGGGTCGATGCCAACGTCAAGGAACCGCAATTGTTCAATATCCGCATCGGCCAGAGCGCCACCGTGTCGGCCGACGTCTATGGCCACCATGTGGAATACCACGGTAAAGTAGTCGGCATTTCGGCCGGCACGGGCGGCGCGTTCTCGCTCTTGCCGCCGCAGAATGCCACCGGCAACTGGATCAAGGTGGTGCAGCGCGTGCCGGTGCGCATTGCGCTGGACCCGAAGGAAGTGAGCGACCACCCGCTGCGCGTGGGTATGTCGACCACGGTCAACATCAACACCCATGAGCGCGACGGCTCGGTCCTGACCGCATTGCCCTTGCCCGGTGCCACGCTGGACACGCCAGTGTATGACGCCATGTTGAAGAAGGCCGATGAAAAGGCCGACACCATCATCGCCCAGGCTGCAGGACAAGACAAATGAACGCGCCCGCCCAGGGGCAGCGTGCCCCGTTGCATGCCGGTGCACTGGCGCTGTTTACTATCGCCGTGTCGCTGGCCACCTTCATGGAGGTGCTCGACACCTCCATCGCCAACGTGGCGATTCCCACCATCGCGGGTAACCTCGCGGTGTCGGCCAACCAGGGTACCTGGGTGATTTCTTCCTACGGTCTCGCGGCCGCCATCGTGGTGCCGCTGACAGGCTGGATTGCCAAGCGCTTCGGCGAAGTGCGGGTGTTCTGCACGTCGGTTGTGCTGTTCACCATCGCTTCCGCCCTGTGCGGCCTGGCAACTTCCCTGCCCATGCTGGTGGCTTGCCGCTTCCTGCAAGGCCTGGTGTCGGGCCCGATGGTGCCGTTGTCGCAGGCACTGCTGTTGGCTAACTTCCCGCCGGCCAAGCGCGGCATGGCGATGGCGATCTGGGCCATGACCGTGGTGGTGGCGCCGATCTGCGGCCCGCTGCTGGGCGGCTACATCACCGACAACATGTCCTGGCCGTGGATTTTCTACATCAATGCGCCGGTTGGCCTGCTTTCTGGCTTCATCACCTGGACGCTGCTGCGCGATCGTGAAACCGCAACCGAGCGCAAACCGATCGACGCCGTCGGCCTGGGTTTGCTCGTGGTCGGTGTGGGGGCGCTGCAATTGATGCTCGACAACGGCAATGACCTCGACTGGTTCAACTCCAGCGTCATCGTCACGCTCTGCTGCACCAGCATCGTCGCGCTGACCTTCTTCGTGGCCTGGGAGCTGACCGACGAACACCCGATTGTGGATTTGACGCTGTTCTCCAAGCCCAACTTCCGCTTCGGCGTGATTGCGATGGCGGTTGGCTACATGTCCTTCTTCGCGATGACGGTGCTGTTTCCGCTGTGGCTGCAAACTGTCATGGGTTATACCGCAACCTGGGCCGGTGTGGCGACGTCGCCGGTCGGCTTGTTCGCGCTGATTCTCTCGCCCATCATCGGCCGCAACATCCATCGGCTGGACTTGCGCGTGCTGGCGTCGATTGCCTATATCGTGTTTGCCATCACGGCGTTCTGGTTCTCGACCTTCAACCTCGAGACCTCGCTGTCGGAAGTCTATCTGCCGCGCCTGGTGCAAGGTATCGCCGTGGCCTGCTTCTTCGTACCGATCAACCAGATCATCATGTCCGGCGTGCAACCGGCCAAACTGGCAGCGGCTTCGGGCTTGTCCAACTTCTTCCGCACCATATCGGGCAGCCTGGGCACGGCCATCGTGGTGACGCTGTGGGACAGGCGCACCCAGGCGCATGAAGTGCGGCTGGCGGAAAGCTTCACCAGCAATGGCAATGCCACGCTCGACTATCTGAACAAGCTGGGCAACCTCGGTGTGCAGGGTGATCGCGGCTATGCCTATGTGCAAAACCAGATCCATGCCCAGGGCGCGATGATGGCGACCTCGGAAGTGTTCTGGGGCATTTCCATTCTGTTCCTGTGCCTGATCGGCTTCATCTGGCTGGCCAGGCCGCCGTTTGGTGCAGCAGGTGGTGCCGCAGGCGGGCACTAAAAAGGCAAGGCGTCAGGCTGAAAACAAATCGGCCTGACGCGTGTCCTGCTCAATTTCGTCAAGAGCCACCAATGCTGTGAGCTTCTCTGCCGGGTAAGGTTTCAGCAAGGCACCTGCTTCGAGCGGGCTCGATTCCAGCCAGGCCTCAAAGTCGTTTTGTTCCAGCATCACCACACTGCGCTTTTCTTCGCCGGGTTTGTGGAAGCGCTTCATCAGCGGGTGCTCATCCGCATTGATGGTCAGCATCGAAAACGAAAGCAGCGGCTTGCCGCCGGCGCCGTCAGGCCGCCAATCCCAGATGGCGGCAATGCCCAGGGGCTTGTCGTCGGCATGGCGGATGGCCCAGCGTTCGGCTTTTCCACTTTCATAATTGGGTTCGAAAATGGCGTCGGCCGGCACGATGCAGAATTGTGCGTTTTGCCAGGCATTGCGAAACGATGCCTTTTCCATCACCGTTTCCGAGCGCGCGTTATAGGTGTTCTTGAACATCTGCAGGTCAGACCAGGCCGGCACCATGCCGAAACAGGCGCTGGCGCAGACCCGCGTTCCCTTGCCTTCACCGCGCCGTTTCTTTGCCACGATGGGCGCAGAATAGCCGGGAAAAACCTCGCGTTCCTGCGGCAGGTCTTTGACCATGGCATCGAAGTGCTTGGCGATGCGGTCTTTCTGGGTTGGAGCGTAGTTCACACACATAAAGGCATTGTACATTCAAGCATGTCGACCATGACGATTAATAGTTATTAGTTGTGATAACATACAATTATTAATCGCCATCCAAGTGAAAATGCCATGCAACTATTAACTTTGGAGCAACTTCGCGTTACCCATGAAGCAGGTGGGGTCTTGTCGGCAACCTTGCTGGCGGACGGCTCAGATTTCGAACTGCAGATCGAGACGCGTAAAGGTTCAGCCAAACTGGTCAAGTCGCGTGCGAAGACTGAAGTGCGCCGTTTCGCCGACCCACGCAAGGCATTGATGTTATTGCGTGAAATGGGCATCAATGAAGCGCACATTGACAGCAGGCATTGGCAGCCCGAACAAAGTGAGGCGCAACGCCGCACCCGGCCCGATCGCTCCAGCGCGCTCAAGGCTGCGCATGCAGCCCTGTCCTATAACGAGTGGCTTGAAGCAAAGGTGGATATTGTTCGAGCCGGCTTGGCGAGCGGAGACAATCGCCGCTTCAGCGATGAGGAATGGGAAGCCGTACGCGCCGCAAAAATCGCCCGCCGCGGCGCCGCATGAAGCGTGTACTGAGAACACAAAGTTATCTTGATGACCTTGATGCCATCGAGAAGTTTATTGCACGCGACAAACCGGGCGCCGCCGCCGACATGTGGTTTCACATCGATGACCAGGTTACTGCCTTGACCGACCCGTTGTTCCCACGTCGTACAGGACGGGTTGAGGGAACGTTCGAGCTGGTCGCGCACGAGAACTACCTGACTATTTTCGAAGAAGATGATGCCTGCGTCATCGTGCTCGCAGTTGTGCACGCGAGAATGCAGTTTCCCTGAGAGAAGTCGAAGCATTTGTTGTTGGACTGTGCGCCATGCTGTGTTTTATTAGTTGCAATAATAAACTAACTAGAATAAACTGGCGCCGCCATGAATACCAAAACTGCCCCAAGTCGCCTCGAACGCTATCTCGGTTGCATGCTCGGCCTGGCCTGCGGCGATGCTGTTGGCACTACGGTCGAGTTTTCAGCACGCGGCTCGTTTGCGCCTGTCACAGACATGGTCGGAGGCGGGCCGTTCGGGCTCAAGGCCGGGCAGTGGACCGATGACACGTCGATGGCCTTGTGCCTGGCGGGAAGCCTGCTCACCAAGGGCTTCGACGCGCATGACCAGATGACGCGCTATGCCAATTGGTGGAAATGGGGTTACCTGAGTTCGACCGGGCATTGCTTCGACATTGGCATGACTGTACGTGATGCCTTGCGATCGTTTCTCGAAACCGGTGAGTGCTATTCCGGCTCGAGCGATCCACAGACAGCCGGCAACGGTTCGCTGATGCGGCTTGCCCCGGCAGTGCTGTATGCCTACCCGGATCGCGGGAGGGCGCTTCAATATGCGGCCGACAGTTCGCGTACGACACATGGCGCGAGCGAAGCCATCGAATGCTGCCAACTGTTTGCCGCCTTGCTGTGCCGCGTGCTTGATGGCGTTGGCAAGAAGGATTTGTTCCACGATTTGGGCTTTGAACCCCACGAGCCCAAGGTCAGGGAGTTGGCGACCGGGCGTTTTTTGGAAAAGGATGCACGGGCGATCCGGGGAAGCGGTTACTGCGTCGAATCCCTTGAAGCTGCGCTATGGTGTTTTTTCCGCACCGATACGTTTCGCGATTCCGTGTTGCGCGCCACAAACCTGGGTGACGATGCGGATACGACAGCAGCAATTGTCGGCCAGATAGCTGGGGCTTATTACGGCGTTGAACGCATACCGGTAACCTGGCGCGACAGGCTCGCCATGAGAACCGATATCGAGGACATGGCAATCAAACTATGTAAATAAACACTAAAAACAACAAGAAAGAAAAACAATATGAAAGACAAATTAGTATCCATCAGCAAATTCATCAGCCTGGTGCTGCGTCACAAGCCTGAGACCATCGGCCTGCAACTCGACGGCCAGGGATGGGCCGAGATCGATGAGCTGTTGCAGCTCGCCGGCAAGTCCGGCAAGAACATCAGCCGGGCTTTGCTTGAAGAAGTCGTGGCCGACAACGACAAGCAGCGCTTCATCATTAGTGATGACGGCAAGCGCATCCGCGCCAACCAGGGGCATTCGATCAATATCGACCTGGCGCTTGACCCGGTGGTGCCGCCTGCCGTGCTTTACCATGGCACGGCCACGCGGTTCCTGCAGTCGATACGCAAACAGGGGCTGTTGCATGGCAACCGCCAGCATGTGCATCTGTCGCTGGAACGCGCCACGGCGACCAATGTCGGGCAGCGCCACGGCTTTCCCGTCATTCTCGAGATTGATGCGGCGCGCCTGCACGCTGATGGGCACCTGTTTTATGTATCCAAAAACGGCGTGTGGCTGTGCCACGAGGTGCCGGTTTCCTACATCACGTTCCCCTCCAACTGAGACGCCGGCTATATAGGCGATAAAATAAAACAATGAATGGCCAGGCTTGATTCCGCTTGCCTGCGCCATAATTGAAGAGCACAATACCGTTCCTGCCCAAGTGGAGCAGGGAAATTTAAATAGATGGAAAGTTTGATGAACCAAACCCTAAACATGTTGCAAACCGAGGCATGCGAATTGTCGGCGCTGTTGCGTTTGACGTTTGCGGGTTTCGCGTCGGTGCGCGCTTTGATCAGCATGGACTAGCCTTTCGGATTTGTTCCGGAAGGCTTTAGGGCCTTCCGGGAAACAAAAACCCCGGTTGCCGCCCGCACCGGGGTTTTTTGTTTTTCAGATTTGTTTTGGAGTGAATCATGCGTACCTATGACAAGTTGATCGCCGCAATTTTTGCCCGCCGGGCAAAGGGAGGCTTGCGCCCTTCCCCTGGCGTTGACTTGGCGTGGGACCGCTCAACAAGTGGTACCTGCGTCATCTGGCAAGAAAGCTGATCTTCTCCGTGTTTTTGCATCGGAGAAGGTAACAAGAAATCTTTCAGAAGGTGCATATCATGAGAAACAAGAAACTACGCAACATCGGCATTATCGCCCACGTCGACGCGGGCAAAACCACGACCACCGAGCGCATCCTGTATGTCACGGGCGAGACGCACAAGGTCGGTGATGTCCATAACGGCAATACCGTAATGGACTACGACAAGCGCGAACGCGAACACGGCATCACGATCAACAGTGCTGCCACGAGCGTGTTCTGGGCTGATGCCCAGATCAACATCATCGATACGCCGGGCCACATCGATTTCAACATCGAAGTGAACCGTTCGCTGCGCGTGCTCGACGGCGCCGTGGTGCTGTTCGATGGCGTGGCCGGCGTGGAGCCGCAGACGGAAACCAATTGGCGCCTGGCCGACAAGTATGGCGTGCCGCGGATTGCCTTCATCAACAAGCTTGACCGCGTCGGCGCAGACTTTGCGCGCGTGGTCGGCATGATCGAAGAACGCCTTGGCGCGAAGACGCTGGTGCTGCAGTTGCCGATCGGCCGCGAGAGCGAATTTGCCGGTGTGGTCGACCTGGTCGAAATGCAAGCGCTCGTCTGGCATGGCAGCGACAAGGACACGCCCTTGTCGGTCGAGCCGATTCCCGCCGCAATGCGTGAGGAGGCCGAGCGTGCCCGTGCGCGCCTGATCGAAGCTGCGGTCGAGTATGACGAGGCGGCGCTTGCTGCCTATGTCGATGGCCGTCTGCCCGATGTGGGCGCCTTGCGTGCCGCAATCCGGCAAGGCGTGGTCAGTGGCCGCGCGGTCGCGGTGCTGGCCGGGTCTGCGTTCAAGTACAAGGGCGTGCAACCCTTGCTCGATGCGGTCGTGGCTTACCTGCCTGACCCCGCCAATGAGGCTGCCGAAGCGCCCTTGCAGGCATTGGCGTTCAAGGTGGTGGAAAGCAGGCATGGGGCGCTGACTTATGTGCGCATCTACCAGGGCACGCTGCATGCAGGCGACACGCTCTTGAACACGAGCACAGGCAGGAAGGAACGCGTCTCGCGGGTCTATGAGATGCATGCCGACAAGCCTGAGGAACGTGAATCGGCCCAGGCTGGCGACATCGTGGCGCTGGCCGGCATGAAGGAAACCTCGACCGGCCACACGCTGAGCGACCCGGCACACCCCGTTGTGCTGGAGCAGATCAGTGTTCCGGAACCGGTGATCTCGATTGCCGTCGAGCCCAGGACGCAGGGCGACCAGCAAGAGCTTTCCAAAGCCCTGCTGTCGATGGCGCGCGAAGACCCGAGCCTGCGTGTCACGCAGGACGCGGAGTCGGGCCAGACCATCCTGTCCGGCTTGGGCGAGTTGCAGCTTGAAATCACGCTCGAGAAATTGCGCGATGATTTCGGCCTGGAAGTGCATACCGGCAAGCCGCAGGTGGCTTACCGCGAAACGATTGCTGCCAATGCGGAAGTGCATTATGTGCACAAGAAGCAAAGCGGCGGTCCGGGGCAGTTTGCCGAACTGACACTGCGCGTCGAAGCGTTGGAGCGCGGTGCAGGCACGCAGTTTGAAAGCCTGATCGTCGGTGGGGCGATTCCGCGTGAATTCATCCCCGCCGTCGAGAATGGCGTCAGGCGTGCGGCACAGACCGGCGTGCTGGCCGGCTTCGACACGGTCGACTTCAAGGCCGTGCTGGTTGACGGCAGCCACCATGAGCGCGATTCGTCGAGTCTGGCGTTCGAGCTTGCGGCGGCAGCGGCTTTCCGCGAAGCGGCAGCCAAGGCGCGCCCGGCGTTGCTGGAACCGGTGATGGCAGTCGAAGTGGTCACACCGTTGGACCACGTCGGCGACGTCATCGGCGACCTGAACCGCCGGCGTGGCCTGGTGCGCGGGCAAGACCAGCGCGGCAACGGCGCCGTCATCGACGCGCACGTGCCGCTGAAGGAAATGTTCGGCTACATCGGCCAATTGCGTGCCCTGACTTCAGGCCGTGCGCAATATTCGATGCAGTTCGACCATTATGCCGAAGCACCGGCTGCAGTCGTTGCGGAAGTGGTCAAGCATGGTTAGTTGACCTTGAGGTTAACCTTGAATGGGCGGGGAGCGATCCCCGCCCTTTTTTTGCGTGCTAATATCAAACGATGGGGCGCCGCTATCATTATCATGTCTACGTCATCGAACTCTCGGGCGATGTCTGGTATGAAAAGAAATTCCGCGACGCCAATCCCGACTATATCCCCAATACCGGCAAGCCCTGCGTCTATGTCGGCATGACGGGTTTGAACCCCGACCTGCGCTTCGACAAGCACAAGGCCGGCATCCAATCCAATCGTTACGTGCAGCAATACGGCTTGCGCCTTTTGCCGGGCTTGTATGAAATCTATAACCCCATGCCGTATCAGGGCGCGCGCGAGATGGAGGTGGAACTGGCCATCGGCTTGCGCGAAGCGGGTTATGCCGTCTGGCAGGCGTGAACTCTGCATGCTTGCCGCAATCGAAGCGGAACACCTGATCGAGGAGCAGACCCATGAATGCAAACAAGGACGAGCCTTACGCACTGTACTACTGGCCCAATATCCAGGGGCGCGGGGAATTCATCAGGCTGGCCCTGGAAGAAGCCGGGGCAAAGTATATTGATGTGGCGCGCCGTTCCGAGAAAAGCGGCATGGGCATACCGGCGATGCTGCAGCTCATGGAAAGCGGATCAGGCGGCCGTCTGCCTTTTGCGCCGCCTTTTCTGAAATGCGGTGAGCTCGTTGTGGGCCAGACTGCGAACATCCTGCTTTTTCTCGGCCCACGGCTGGGCCTGGTGCCCGGCGATGAGGCCGGGCGGCTTTGGGTGCATCAGTTGCAATTGACCATCGCAGACTGGCTCGTGGAAGTGCACGACACGCATCACCCGATTGCCGGTGGACTCTATTACAAGGACCAGAAGGTCGAAGCCAAGCGGCGCGCTACCGATTTCCTCGCTGCGCGCTTGACCAAATTTCTCGACTATTTCGAAAGCGTCTTGCAAGCCAATCCGGCCGGGGATCAATTCCTGGCTGGCGACAGCCTGAGCTACGCCGATCTTTCCCTGTTCCAGATGATCGCAGGCCTGCGCTACGCCTTCCCGCGCGCCATGAAAAGTCTGGACGGCAGCTATCCGCTGGTGATCGATTTGCACGACAGGGTGGCCAGGCGGCCACGCATCAAACGCTACCTGGCGTCGGCACGCCGCATTTCCTTCAACAAGCAGGGCATCTTCAGGCACTACAAGGAGTTGGAAGCTTAGTTTTTACAGGCAAAGCTCGAGCACCTTGCGGCTGATCTCCAGTGTCACGTCGCGCTTTTCCCCGAGCGCCACCATATGGTGGTCTTCGAGCTGCTTCAACACGTCGGGGATGGCCGAAGCGCCAAGTTCATAGTCGGCCAGCCGGGTCTTGACATTCATGTGTTCGAAGAATTCGCGCGTCCTGGCGATGGCCGCGTCGATGCGCATGTCTTCGTCGCCGCCCTTCAGGTGCCAGATGCGTTCGGCGTATTGCAGCAGCTTGGCGCGCTTGTCGTTCTTGCGTACCTGCAGCATGGCAGGCAGCACGATGGCCAGCGTCTGCGCATGGTCGAGGTTGTAGAGCGCAGTCAACTCGTGGCCGATCATGTGCGTGGCCCAGTCCTGCGGCACGCCGGCGCCGATCAAGCCATTCAATGCCAGCGTGGCACACCACATGATGTTGGCGCGCACGTCATAGTTGTCCGGCTCTTCGAGCGCTTTCGGTCCTTCCTCGATCAGGGTCAGCAGCAAGCCTTCGGCAAAGCGGTCCTGCAGCGGTGCATTGGCCGGGAAGGTCAGGTATTGCTCCATCACGTGCACGAAAGCATCAACCACGCCATTGCCAACCTGGCGGATGGGCAGGGAGAAGGTCTTTTCCGGATCGAGGATGGAAAATTGCGGGAACAGCAGGGGGCTGAGGAAGGTGCTTTTGTTCTGGATCGTTTTGCGCGTCACCACGCCGCCACTATTCATTTCTGAACCGGTGGCCGGCAAGGTCAGGACGTTACCGAAGGGCAGGGCGGCGGCGATGTTGCGGCCGTACTTGTCCAGGATGGCGGCCGGGTCGCCGGGGAACACGGCTGCGGCGGCGACGAACTTGGTACCGTCGATGACGGAGCCGCCGCCGACGGCCAGCAGATAGTCGATTTTCTCTTGCTTGACCAATTCCACGGCGCGCATCATGGTCTCGAAACTGGGGTTCGGCTCGATGCCGGCAAATTCCTGCACGCTGCGCCCGCCCAATGCCGCCTTCACCTCATCGAACACGCCATTGCTCTTGATACTACCGCCGCCGTAAAGGATCAGGACTCGGGCTTCCTTGGGCACCACCTTGTCGAGGGCGGTAATGCGTCCTTTGCCGAACAGGATGCGGGTGGGGTTTTGGAAGTCGAAATTCTGCATGGGGCCTGCTCCAGAGGGGATTGCGTTTCGGATTGTGTGCGGTGTCAGGAGATGGCTCGCGCCGCGATTTCGTAGGAATGCAGCCGCGCCTGGTGATCGTGTATCTGGGCGGTAATCATCAATTCATCGGCGCCGGTGCGCGCCACGAAATCATGGATGCCCTGCGCTACGGTATCGGGCGCACCGATGGCCGAGCAGGACAGGATCGATTGCAGCAGGGCTTGTTCAGCGGGGCCCAGTTGTTCGGCATAGCCGGGCTTGGGCGGCGGCAGGCGGGCCGGCCGGCCGCTGCGCAGGTTGACGAAGGCTTGCTGCGCCGACGTTGCCAGCAGGCGGGCTTCGTCGTCGCTGTCGGCGGCAAACACGTTGAAGCCGAGCATGACGTAGGGTTCCTGCAACGCGCCCGAGGGGCGGAAGTGGGCGCGGTAGATGTCGATGGCTTCCATCATTTGCGCCGGCGCAAAATGTGAGGCGAAGGCATAGGGCAGGCCGAGCATGGCTGCCAGTTGCGCGCCGAACAGGCTGGAGCCGAGAATCCAGATCGGCAGCGTGGCGCCGGCACCGGGCACGGCGCGCACGGGTTGGCGCCCATTGTCGGCCAGGTAGTCCATCAACTCCACCACGTCTTGCGGGAACCCTTCGGGGTCGCTGACCAGGGTGCGGCGCAAGGCGCGTGCGGTAGTGTGGTCCGAGCCCGGCGCGCGTCCGAGCCCGAGATCGATGCGGCCCGGAAACAACGCATCGAGCGTGCCAAACTGCTCGGCGATCACCAGCGGCGCATGGTTGGGCAACATGATGCCGCCGGCACCGACGCGGATGGTGGAGGTGGCCGATGCTACCTGGGCGATCAATATGGCGGTCGCGGCGCTGGCGATGCCGGGCATGCCGTGGTGTTCTGCGAGCCAGAAACGGTGATAGCCCCATTGTTCACCGTGCTGCGCCAGGCTCACGCTGTTTTTGAATGACTGCGCCGGGCTGCCGCCCTCGGTAATCGGTGCGAGGTCCAATATGGAAAGTCGTGTCATGTTGCGGATGGTGCGAAAAGTTGGCTGTCCAGCTTAACCGAGAATCGAAATCGGCGTTGGCGCCGCAAGCGCGGCACTGACGAACTGGGCACATTTGGGTATCATCAAAGTCCCCGCCCACCAAGTCACGCTCACTTTGAGGCCAGAATAATGAAAACACGCCGCCGTTTCCTTGTTACCGCCCCACTGGGTTTGCTCGCCGCCAGCCAGGTCAGTCTTGGTGCCAGCTCCGAGACGCCACCACCGGGAGCGCCCCCCACCTTCGGCACCGCGCCACCGGTTGGCCCGGAAGTGGCGCCCGCCACCTTTGCCGAAGCAGAAAAACTGATGCAGGTGAGTATGACGGATGCCCAGCGCCAGATGGCGGCGCAAAGCTGGAGCACCTCGATGGCCGGCATGCTGGAACGGCGTACCGGGCCGCACAAGGTCATGCTCGAACCCGAATTGGCGCCGGCCACGCAATGGAATCCGGTCTTGCCCGGCATGCAGGCAGGGCCAAAGCAGTCTCGCTTCGTACGTAGCAAGGCTGAAGCGGTACCGTTGCCCACGCGCGATGAAGACATCGCCTTTGCGCCCGTCACGCAATTGTCACGCTGGATCGAAGCCAAGCAATTGAGTTCGGAACGTCTGACGCGCATTTATCTGGCGCGCATCGAGCGGCTCGACCCCAAGCTGCGCGCCGTGATCACGCCCGTGCATGACCAGGCCCTGGCGCGCGCCAAGGAAGCCGACCGTGACATCCGCGCCGGCAAATATCGCGGCCCCTTGCATGGCATTCCCTATGGCGTGAAAGACTTGCTCGATACGGCCGGCATCGCCACCACCTGGGGCGCCGAGCCGTTCCGCGGCCGTGTGCCCAAGGCAGATTCGACCGTGGTGGCGCGCCTGAATGAAGCCGGCGCCGTGTTGATCGCCAAGTTGTCGCTCGGTGCGCTGGCCTTGAATGACATCTGGTTCGGTGGCCAGACCATGAACCCCTGGTTGCTGGAGGAGGGGGCTTCCGGTTCGAGCGCCGGGCCCGGTGCCGCGACGGCTGCGGCCCTGGTCGGCTTTGCCATCGGCAGTGAAACCGGCGGCAGCATCGTCAGCCCCAGCATGCGGTGCGGCGTCACGGGCTTGCGTCCGACCTATGGCCGTGTGCCGCGCACCGGCGCCATGACCTTGTGCTGGTCGCTCGACAAGCTGGGCCCGATGACGCGCAGCGTGGAAGATGCGGTGCTGGTGTTGAATGCCATTTCCGGGCCGGACGGGCATGACCTTGCCGCGCAAGCCTGCAAGCTCGACTTCGATGCGGCAGCGCCGGTCAAGGGCTTGAAGGTCGGCTATTTCCCGACCTGGATGGATGAAGCGCCGGCCACCGACGTCGACCGCGCCGCGCTCGCCTCGCTGAAAGCGCTGGGCCTGACCACCATCCCGCTGACGCTGCCCGACTGGCCCTATGACAGCCTGAACCTGATCCTGTTTGCCGAGGGTGCCGCTGCCTTTGAGGAGATCACCTTGGACGGACGCATATCGCAACTGCGTGAGCAGGTTGCCGACGCCTGGCCCAACCTGTTCCGCGAAGCGCGCTTCCTGTCCGCCGTCGATTTCGTCCAGGCCGACCGGTTGCGGCGCAAGGTGGCGCTGGAGATGGCGCGTATCATGGGTGAAGTCGACCTGCTCATCGTGCCCTCGCTGCGCGACGAGATGCTGACCATCTCGAACAACACCGGCCATCCTTCACTGACCTTGCGCACCGGCTTCGTCGAGGTTGCCGAAGCGCGCAGCGACTGGGCGCCCAATCCGGCCAAGCCCCTGCCGAAGTTTTCGCCGCCACGCAGGGTGCCGCATGGCGTGACCCTGATCGGGCGGCTGTTCGACGAAGGAACGATTGCGCGGGTCGGGCTGGCGCTGGAAAAGCAGGCCAAGGTGGTTGGCGAGCGGCCACCCGGCTTCTAAGAACCGGTTCCAAGTCCAATCGCAAACGTTCGATAGCACTTGACAGGCGGTAGGCGCCGCCCTATCCTTGCATATACATCGATGTATATGCAAGGATAGGATTTTGTCATGACCACCTCTGACCGCAGCATTTGTGCCTGCGCCAAACTTCGGCAATTGACCCGTCAGTTGTCGAGCCTGTATGACCATCATTTGCTGTCGGAAGGATTGACGATCAGTCAATATTCCTTCCTTGCGCGTATCGGCAAGTTTGGCCCGATGGGTGTGATTCCCCTGGCGGAAGAATTCGGCATGGACCGCAGCACCATGAGCCGCGGCTTGAAACCGTTGATCGAGGCCGGCTGGATCGAGACACTGGATCTGCCGCTCGAGATGCTGACCGACAAGCGCTCTTTCGGCGTGCAATTGACCGAATCGGGCCGGGCCAAGTGGCAGGCAGCGCAGCCCAAGTGGGAACAGGCGCAGCGCGAAGTGGACCGCATCCTGGGGGGCACTGCACTGCATGACCTGGTCGGGCTGGTGGACGACGCCAATCTGAAAATCGAACAATACGCAAAGGTTGCCTGATGAACCGCACCGCCAACAGTATCAAGAACCGCCTGCCTTTCAACTATGTCTGGATCGTGGTGGGCACGATCTTCGTCGTGCTGCTGGGTGCAGCCGGCATACGCGCCACACCTTCGGTGATGATCGTGCCGCTGGAGCACGAATTCGGCTGGAGCCGCACCACAATCTCGTTCGCCATCTCGGTCAATATCGCCCTGTATGGCTTGATCGGGCCGTTTTCGGCGGCAGCCATGCAGCGTTATGGCATACGGCGCATGGTGCTTGGCGCCCTGGTGCTGCTGTCGGCCGGCACGGCGCTTTCCACGCAAATGAGCTTGCCCTGGCACATGGTGGCGGCGTGGGGTTTGATCGTGGGTGTCGGCAGCGGTGTGGCAGCCAATACCCTGGCGGCCACCATCGTCGGGCGCTGGTTTGAGGCGCGGCGCGGGCTTGCCATGGGCTTGTTGACGGCCAGTGCCGCCACCGGCCAGATGGTATTCCTGCCCTTGATGGCGTGGATGGTCGGCCAATTCGGCTGGCGTTCGGTGGCGGTCCTGGTGTCCGCGGTTGCGGCTTGTGCGATTCCGCTGGTGTTCATGCTGTTGCCGGAGCGGCCGCAAGACGTCGGCTTGAAGCCCTATGGTGCGCTGGCCGACGTGCCGCCGCCGCAAGCCGTGACACAAAACCCCATGGCGCTGGCCTTCGGCACGCTGGGCCGTGCCGTGCGCGTGCCCGACTTCTGGCTGCTGTTCTTCAGTTTCTTCATCTGCGGCATGAGCACCAACGGCTACATCGGTTCGCACTTCATCGCCATGTGCGGCGACTACGGCATCAATCCCGTGGGCGGCGCCGGCATCCTGGCTGCCATGGGGGTGCTCGACCTGATCGGCACAACCTTGTCGGGCTGGCTGTCGGACCGTTTCAACTCGCGGCTGCTGCTGTGCTGGTATTACGGCATGCGCGGCGTGGCCCTGATTTTCCTGCCGCATGCGTTCGGTCTTTCCTATTACGGCTTGCCGATATTCGCGCTCATCTATGGGCTGGACTGGATTGCCACGGTGCCGCCGACAGTGCGCCTTGCCAACGACGTGTTCGGCAAATTGGCCGCTCCCATCGTGTTCGGCTGGGTGGTGGCCGGCCACCAGTTGGGCGCTGCCAGCGCGACCATGCTGGCCGGCTATCTGCGCAACAGCCTGGGCAGTTATACCCTGTCTTCGATGATGATGGGCGCGGCTTGCATCATCGCTGCGGTGATGGTCTTGCGCATCAAGGGGCATGGCAAGGAACATGACATGCTGGGTGTGCCGGCATAGTCCCAAGTACGGGAAGTCAGCCAAAGGATGCGCGGGCCGCTTTTCAGCGGCCCGTTTTGTTTGGTGCAGGCTGGTTCGCCGCGCTGCTTGGAAACTGAAATTCAATTACTTCGTACCAATAGTTTATTCACAATCCACCTCAAAAACGGTGTGGGATCTCATGTCGTTTGGGCAAAATTACATGGTTGAAGCCCGACTACATGCTAAAAGTAGTCAAATTACATTATAAAAAAATAGTCATTGTGGCTAAAACACGACAATACCAGTGCCCTTAAAAAACACTATTTATACATATATTTCAATGGCTTGACAATAAATCGCTTTTCTTTTGTTTGACACGGAATATAGTTTTAATACACACTGGCGCCAGAACTTAGTCGTTCTGGGCATTTTTCTTCGTAGTTTGGAAGAAGGGCCAAGCCGGATGTGTAGTTTTAAAACAAATAGGGGACAATCCATGAATCACTCACACGGGACGCGACGCGCGAATCTGGTCGTTCAGCCCTCCGCTTTCAAACTCAGCCCGGTTGCAGCTGCTTGCGCTGCCATGATGCTGGTCGCTGCTTCCGCTTCGGCACAGCAAGCTGCCCAGCCCGCGGCCGACAATTCGGCCCAGCCGACCAATATCGTGACGGTGACTGGTATCCGCCGCGGTATCGAAGACGCCATTTCGACCAAAAAGAATTCGGACCAGATCGTTGAAACGATTTCGTCTGAAGACCTTGGTAAGCTGCCTGACGACAGTATTGCCGACGCCTTGTCGACGCTGCCCGGTGTGGCCGCGCAGATCATCGGTGGCCGTTCGGCAACGCTGAACATCCGCGGCTTGTCGGGCGACTTCGTCAACACGCTCTTCAACGGCCGCGAGCAGGCATCCGTGGGCGACAACCGTGCCGTCATGTTCGACCAGTATCCGGCGGAATTGATCAGCGCCGCCTCGGTCTACAAGACTCCCGATGCCGAATTGATCGGCCAGGGTCTGGCTGCAACGGTTGACCTGAAGACCCTGCTGCCGCTCGACTATTCGTCGCGTGTGATGCAATTCAAGGCCATGGGCGAGAGCGCATCGCTGGGCAAGCTGAACCCTGAAGTGAACGATCATGGCGACCGTCTTTCGGCGTCCTATATCGACCAATTCGCCGACCGCACGATCGGCGTGGCGATCGGTTGGGCCCACCTCGATTCACCGGTGGAAGACCGCTCGCAACATAGCTGGGGTATCGGAACCGGCCCGACGTCGGCGCCGGGTGCTGCCGGTGCCAGTTCGATCCAGGGCGCAGAATGGTGGTCCGATTCGTCGGCCAGTGTGCGTGACGGTTTGATGGGTGTGGTGCAGTGGAAGCCGAACCGCGAATTCTCGAGCGTGCTCGACACCTACTACTCGCGCTCTTCCGAAAACGACACCAACCGCGGCCTGCAATCGGCGACCTATTACGGCGCCGTCAACAATGCGACTGTGACCAATGGCTTCCTGTCTTCCGGCAGCAACATGGGTCTAGGCGGCCCAGGCGCCTACGGCAGCGCGCCGGTGGTGCGTAACGACTTCAACACCGAGAACGACCGCATCTTCTCGATCGGCTGGAAGAATACCTACCGCACCGGTGACTGGACCCTGGTTGGTGACCTGTCTGGCTCGAACGCTTCGGCCAAGCAACAGATCCTGGAAACCTATTCGGGCGCATTCAAGCCGGTGACGACGGGCTTTACGGCCAACCCATTCACCGGCCTGACGCTGAACAACACGACGTTCAATTTCGCCAATCCAAGTGCCGTGCAATTGGGTGACCCGGGCGGCTGGGGCCAGGACGGTTACGACAAGTTCCCGGCGGTGACGGACAAGGTCAAGGAACTGCGCCTGTCGGCCAAGCGTGACCTGGGCGACGGCATTTTCAGCAGTTTCGTCGTCGGCGGCAACATCACCGACCGTGAAAAGACCCGCGTGGCACCGGAATACTTCGTCGACTTCGCTAGCGGCTATGCAGGCAGCAAGACGATGGCAATTCCGACCAACCTGCAAGTCGGCCCGATCACCCTGCCCAATGCGCCGACCATCACCGGCATCAATGCGCTGGGCCTGCTCGATTCCGGCATGTACAAGCTGGTCAATAACGCCGGCAATGCCGACGTCTATGCCAAGAACTGGGAAGTCGATGAGAAAATCTCGACGCTGTTTGGCCAGTTGAACATCGACACCACGGTAGGCAGCATCCCCTTGCGCGGCAACATGGGCGTGCAGTTCGTGCATTCGAACCAGAGCACGACGGCCATCGAATCCAATGGCGGCGGCACCGGCCAGGCTGACTCGGGCGGCGCCAGCTACAACAATTGGCTGCCCAGCCTGAACCTGGTGGCATCGCTGCCGGACGACCAGCAATTGCGTTTCGGCCTGGCGCAGGAACTGCAGCGTCCGCGTTTCGACGACATGAACGCCAGCAACGAAGCCAGCCTGTCTTCGACCACGCGCCTGTGGACCAGTACCGCCAGCAACCCCAACCTGCGCCCGACACTGGCCAATGCCATCGACCTGTCGTATGAAAAGTATTTCGGCAAGAAGGGCTACATTGCCATTGCGCCTTACTACAAGTACCTGAAGACCTACATCTACCAGGAAGGCGAGAGCTTCAACTTCGCCGGCTTCCCGAATGGCGGCGTCACACCGGCGTCCAACATCGGCACGGCCACGGAATGGGTCAACGGCAGCGGCGGCAGCGAAAAGGGTGTCGAATTCACGGTCAATATTCCGTTCGACCTGCTCTCGCCGACGCTCGAAGGCTTCGGCGTGGAAGCCAATGCCTCGCGCGGCAGCGCCAGCATCCAGACCAGCATCAATGGCACGACCAGCCAGTCTTCCTTGCCCGGCTTCTCGAACAGCGTCGCCAACATGGTTCTGTATTACGAAAACAATGGCTTCTCGGTGCGTTTCCGCGAAAGCTATCGTTCCTCGTTCCTCGGTGAAATCCAGGGCTTCGGCGCCAACCTGGCTTACTCCGATTTCCTCGGTGTCCATACCAGCGATGTGCAAGTCAGCTATGAGTTCAAGAATGGTCCGATGAAGGGCTTGACCGGCTTGTTCCAGGTCTTGAACATCAATAACCCGACGATCACGCAAACCTTCGGGCCGGGCCAGGGCATGTCGCAGACCGACCAATACGGCCGCACCTTCCTGCTTGGTATCAATTACAAGCTGTAAAAACGATTCAACATTCCCTCTTGTGCCCCGCCTGCTTCATGCCGGCGGGGTTTTTTCTTTTCGGAATATGCCGGGCAGGCCGAGGTGTTTCGGCCTGGTTTTTACAAAGCGCTACGGCAGGTCAGGAAGCTGTTGAGCGTCAGCCGGCCTTGCGTCGGATCATCCGACAGCAGTTGCGGTGCCGTGATGTGGCTGGAGTGGAAGATGGTGCCGTCGTAGAAGATTGCCCGGTTCCAGGCTGCCGGCACGGTGGTAATCAGTTCGAAGTAATCGTTTGATGATGCGAGATAGGCTGGCCCGCTGCCGAGCCGTTCGTTGCAAGCCTCTTGCGGCATGCTTCCCCATTCGGAACCCCTGGCATACATGCGCCCCAATGCGGCTTCATCGAGTTTGGGGTGGTAAAAGCTGGTGCCGCCCATGGCTGGATTCTTGAACAGGTACAGCACGCTGGCGGCGAAGCACTGTGCCGGATCATCGTTGAATTTGTCGCGATGGCACAGGCGCTGGAACGGGCTCAATTCCTCGGGCTTGAGCGTGACCATGGACAGGCGGCTGTAGAGTTCGAGCACACGGCGCACCCCAAGGTGGCGTTTGACGTGCTGGATGAAAAATTCATTGATGCGCGCTGAAAAGGCGTCGGGCATGCGGTATTCCAGGCCGGGGAAGGCATTGTGCTGCGCCATGCGGAATTCTGTGCGCCGTTCCACCGCACCCCGGAGAAGAAGATCGGGCGATGCCAAAAAATCGTCGACCACGACGCAGGGCAGGTGGCAAGGTATCGGCAAAAGCTCGATGCGGCAATTCGGATTGAACATGGCTCAGGCCGCGGCGCAGTGACGCGCGACGAAATCCTTGTGCATCGGCATCCTTGCTGCCGCCTCATCGACTATGCCTTTTTGCACACGCAGGAATTCGAGCGTCTGTTCGTCGGACAGCACATGGGTCAGCGGGTGATAGCGTTGTGGCTTGAGGCCCTGGCCTTGCATCACCTGCAGCCACGAAACCTGGGCAAACAATTCGTCGTTATCACGGAAGATGCGCCCGCTTGACTCGAACAGGCGCATCTTTTGCAGCAGTTGCGCGGGCACGTCCATGGTGCGGCAATAGTCCCAGAACGGCGTATCGTTGCGCCGGGTGGCATGGTAGTGCAACACCAGGAAGTCGCGGATGCGTTCGGCTTCGAAATCGCTCAGGTGGTTGTATTCATCGATGTCGGCCTGGGCGAAGCTGCGGTCTGGGAACAGGGCCAGCAGGCGGGTAATCGCTGATTGGATCATATGGATGCTGGTCGACTCCAGCGGTTCCATGAAGCCCGAGGACAGGCCGATGGCGACGCAGTTCTTGACCCAGCTCTTCTTGCGTTTGCCTGTGGTGAAGCCCAACGTGCGCGGGTCGGCAATCGGCCGGCCCTCGAGGTTGTTCAGCAAGACCGCGGTGGCTTCGTCCTCGCTCATGAAGCGGCTGCAAAATACGTGGCCGTTGCCCACGCGGTGCTGCAGCGGAATGCGCCATTGCCAGCCGGCGCCATGGGCGATGGCTTGGGTATAAGGGCGGAACGGGCCGGCAGATTCGGTCGGCACGGCAATGGCGCGGTCGCAAGGCAGCCATTGCGACCAATCGTCGAAGCCCGCGTGCAGCGCCTGCTCGATCAAGAGGCCGCGAAAGCCCGAGCAATCGATGAATAACTCACCCTCGATGCGCGTGCCGTTTTCCATCACGACGGCATCGATGAAACCGTCGGCGGCGCGCAAGACGGTATCGGCGACCTTGCCCTCGACGCGCTGCACGCCCAGCGCTTCGGCGTAATAGCGCAGGTAGCGCGCATACAGGCCGGCATCGAAATGGAAAGCGTTGGCGATGCGTGCCAGCGGTGATGCAGCGCCAACCTCGGCCGGATTGGCCGCGCGCATGAAGCGGTTCATTCTTGCCGCGACATTGTTGAGCGAAAACTGTTGCAGGTCCGGCACACTGCCGGCCGTATTGTTCATGCTGGCGCGCAGCCAGTATTGGTAAAACTCGACCACGCCGAGGTCGCGCCCGATATCGCCGAATCCGTGCAAGTAAGACTCGCCGACATGGCCCCAATTGACGAATTCGATGCCGAGTTTGAATGTGCCCTTGGTGAACTTGAGGAATTCGTTTTCGTCGAGCTCGAGCGCCTGGTTGAACAGCTTGATCTTGGGAATGGTCGCTTCGCCCACGCCAACCGTCGAAATCTCGTCCGATTCGACCAAGATGATGGCAATGCCGCCACCCAGCAACTTCGACATGGCCGCCGCCGTCATCCAGCCCGCCGTGCCGCCACCGACGATGACGATCTTGCGGATGCGATTGTCATTCATGTAAGTTTGTCTCGTACTGTAGTTTGGCTACTTGTTTGGGCGTGAAAAACATCATGATCCAGACAAAATAGCTGTAATTTGCTTTGTGAGTGTAGCTGAATTAATGTATATTAACTACAAAAAAGAGTATGGAGACTGAAGTGGTCTGCGCCGCAACGCGTGCGCAACCGGGGCGTTTTGCCCATCTTCGCGGTTGGCCATGCTCCCGTCAACCTGGGGACTTCAAGCATGGAAGCAAGCGTTACATCGGTACCTGCCAAGCAGCCTGCCACACCTGTTCAAAGCACCAGCAAGCCACGCCTGTCGTTTTGGCAGATCTGGAACATGAGCTTCGGCTTCCTGGGCATCCAGTTCGGCTTTGCGCTGCAAAATTCCAACGTCAGCCGCATCTTCGAAACACTGGGCGCCAATATCGACGACCTGCCGTGGCTGTGGATCGCTGCGCCCACCACGGGTCTGCTGGTGCAACCCGTCATCGGCTACCTGAGCGATCGCACCTGGAGCAAGCTTGGGCGGCGCAAGCCTTATTTCCTGGTCGGCGCGATTCTCGCGTCGCTGGCCCTGATTGCCATGCCGAATTCGACGGCACTCTGGGTTGCTGCAGGCTTGCTGTGGATACTCGATTCCTCGATCAATGTGTCGATGGAACCGTTCCGCGCCTTCGTCGGCGACATGCTGCCCGAAGAGCAGGTGACGCAGGGTTTTGCCTTCCAGAGTTTCTTCATCGGCGTCGGCGCCGTGGTCGCCTCGGCCTTGCCTTATATGCTGTCGAACTGGTTCCACGTCGCCAATATCGCAGAAGCCGGGCATATCCCGCCTTCGGTGATGTATTCGTTCTACCTTGGTGCTGGCGCCTTCTTTTGCGCCGTGGCCTGGACGGTGTTCTCCACTCGCGAATACTCACCGGAAGAGATGCACGCGCATGAGCCGCAAGCCTGGCAAGGCGATCAAGGCGGCTCTTTCCTGGCGAATCTGACGCAAGACTTTTTGCAGATGCCGCGCGCCATGGTGCAACTGGCCTTTGTGCAATTCTTCACCTGGTTCGCCTTGTTCGCCATGTGGATCTATACCACCTCGGCCGTCACGCGCCATATCTACCATACGGTGGACCCGGCATCGGCCGCCTACAACGAGGGCGCCAACTGGGTTGGCATCTGCTTCGCGGCCTACAACGGCTTTTCCGCCATCTGCGCCTTCCTGCTGCCCTGGATGGCGAAAAAGACCAACCGCAAGACCACGCATGCAATCAGCCTTGCCATCGGCGGCATCTCGCTGGTGTCGGTTTATTTCATCGGCGACCCCACGATGCTGATCGTGCCCATGATCGGCATCGGCCTGGCCTGGGCCAGCATCCTGTCCATGCCTTACGCCATGCTGGCTTGCGCGCTGCCGCCGAACAAGATGGGCGTCTACATGGGCATCTTCAATTTCTTCATTGTGATTCCGCAGATTCTCGCGGCCAGCGTGCTGGGCTTTTTCACCAAGCACGTATTCGGCGGCGAAGCGATCTTCACGCTGGCCCTGGGCGGCTGTTCGATGTTCGTTGCGGCGGCCCTGGTCTTGTTCGTGCACGACCATAGACAGGAATGAATGCCATGGCCAGGAAGCTGTTTGCCGCTTTGTTGCTGGGCTTGTCGCTGCAAGTCCATGCCGGGCCGATAGAGCAGGTCGAACGCATCGAGCCGCCATCGTGGTGGGTCGGCATGAAGAGCGACAAGCTGCAGTTGATGGTGCATGGCACGAACATCGCCGATTTCACGCCCGAACTGCATTACCCCGGCGTGCGTATCGAAGCCGTGAGTGCCGTGGTGAACCGCAACTACCTCTTCATCGACCTCATCATTGATCACAGCGCACAGGCAGGCACACTCGACCTGGTGTTCAGGCACGGCGACCAAAGCATCCGCGCTCCCTACGCCTTGCAAGCGCGCGAGCCGGGTTCGGCCGAGCGCAAGAGTTTTACATCCAGCGATGCCATCCTGAACCTGATGCCGGATCGCTTCGCCAATGGCAATCCGGCCAATGACACGGTACCGGGCTACCCGGACAAGCTCGACCGCGCCGACGACGATGCGGGCCGCCATGGAGGCGACATACAAGGCATCGCCGACCATCTCGACTACATCGCCGGCATGGGTTACACCATGATCTGGCCCACGCCGCTGGTGGAAAACAACCAGCAGAAATATTCCTATCACGGTTACGCGGCCACCGACACCTACAAGATCGACCCGCGCTATGGCAGCAACGAGGAATACAAACGTTTCGTGGCCCAGGCTAGGCAGAAAGGCATTGGCATCATCCAGGACGTGGTGCTGAACCACATCGGTTCGTCGCATTGGTGGATGAAGGATATGCCCATGCCGGACTGGATCAGTTACGACGGCAAGTTCGTGCCGACCGAACATGCGCGCACCACCGTGGCCGACCCCTATGCGTCGCAGGAAGACAGGAAGAATTTCACCGGCGGCTGGTTCACCGAAAACATGCCGGACATGAACCAGAAAAACCCCTACGTGGCGACTTACCAGACGCAAAATGCCATCTGGTGGATCGAGTATGCCGGGCTGGCCGGATTACGCGTCGATACCTATAGCTATAGCGATGCCGATTTCCTGTCGGCCTGGTCGCATCGTATCAACGAGGAATATCCCAACCTGAACTTCGTCGGCGAAGAATGGAGCATCAACCCGGTCGTGGTGTCGTACTGGCAGCGTGGCAAGCTCAATGCCAATGGCTACCATTCCTACCTGCCCAGCCTGATGGACTTCCCGATGAACGAGACGCTGCGTGCGGCGCTCACCAACGACGACAGCGATCTCGCCGGCTTCCCCGAACTCTATAAGCTGCTCTACGACGACACGCTGTACCCCAACCCGAACAACCTCGTCATCTTCGAAGGCAACCACGACGAAGGGCGCCTGTATTCGTTAGTCAATGAAGACCTGGGCCTCTACAAGATGGCCCTGGCCTACATCGCCACCATGCGCGGCATTCCGCAGTTCTATTACGGCACGGAAGTGCTGATGACGAGCGGGAAGGTGCGTGACGATGGCGCCCAGCGGCGCGATTTCCCCGGCGGCTGGAAGGGCGACCGTGTCAATGCCTTCACCGGCCAGGGGCTGACGTCGCGCCAGCATGAGGCGCAGGACTTCGTGCGCAAGCTGCTCAACTGGCGCAAGACGGCAGACGTGGTCCACCACGGCAAGCTGATGCATTTCAACCCCGACCGTGGCACCTATACCTACTTCCGCTATGACGATAAAAAAATCGTCATGGTGGTGCTCAGCAAAAACAAGTCGGACGTCAAGCTCGCAACGCAACGCTTCCACGAAGTGCTGCCGCCGAATGCCAGCGGCACCGACGTCATCAGCGGCAAGACCTACGACCTTGGCAATGCTCTGACCGTGCCGGCCCGCTCGGCATTGATCCTGGAAATCAAGTAATCCATGTTGAAACGCATCTCCCTTTTCCATTCCCTGTCCCTGCTGGCGCTGGCCTTTGCGGCAGATGCCAACGCGCACGAATTCGTCTCGGCGCAAGCCTTGCCCGACCATCTCGAAATCAGGACCGATGACGGCACATACCTGATCAAGCCTTACTCGGACAAGGTGATCGAGACCAGCTTTGTGCCGGCCGGGGAACAATTCGACCCGCATTCGCATGCCGTGGTCGAAGTGCCGCAAGGCGTCAAGGCCGCGCTCAAGGATGAGGGCGGGGTACTCGATTACTCGACCGGCGGTTTGACGATGCACGTGGTCAAGCAGCCGTTCGCCGTGTCTTACACCTATCACGGCAAGCCAGTGATTGCGGAAAAAGGCGGCTACGCCAAGACAAAGGACGGTGAGAGCCTGAGCTTCGCGCTGGACGACAGCGAAGCGCTCTATGGCGGTGGTGCGCGTGCGCTCGGCATGAACCGGCGCGGCAACCGCCTGCAACTGTACAACAAGGCCCACTACGGTTACGAGACGCATTCGGAATTGATGAACTACACCATGCCGCTGGTGTTGTCGTCGAAGATGTATGCGGTTCATTTCGACAACCCGCAGATTGGCTGGCTTGACCTCGACAGCAGGCATGACGGCACCCTGTCTTATGAAACCATAGGCGGGCGCAAGACTTACCAGGTCATCGTGGGCGACAGCTGGATGGACCTGATCGGCAATTACACCCTGCTCACAGGGCGCCAGCCGCTGCCGCCGCGCTGGGCCTTCGGCAACTTTGCCAGCCGCTTCGGCTATCACAGTGAAAAGGAAGCGCGCGCCACGCTGGACAAGTTTACCCAGGATGGCATTCCGGTCGATGCCATCATTTTCGACCTTTACTGGTTCAGTAAGGACATCAAGGGCAGCATGGGCGACCTGGCGTTTCGCCCGGAAGACTTCCCCGACCCCAAGGGCATGATCGACGACTTCGCCAAGCGCGGCATCCATACCGTGCTGGTGACCGAACCGTTCATCCTCACCAGCTCCAGGCGCTGGGACGAGGCCGCAGCCAATGACATCCTGGCCAGGAATGCCGAGGGCAAGCCTTATACCTACGATTTTTATTTCGGCAATACCGGCTTGATCGACATTTTCAGCGACAAGGGGCACGACTGGTTCTGGAACATCTACAAGCAATACACGCAGATGGGCGTGTCGGGCTGGTGGGGTGACCTCGGCGAGCCGGAAGTGCACCCTTCCGACCTGCGCCATGCCACGGGCACGGCAGACCAGGTGCACAACATCTATGGCCACGAATGGGCCAGGCTGATTGCCGACGGTTACCGCAAGGACTTCCCGGACCAGCGTCCCTTCATCCTGATGCGTTCGGGTTACTCGGGTTCGCAGCGCTTCGGCCTGATTCCCTGGTCCGGCGACGTCAACCGCAGCTGGGGCGGCTTGCAGTCGCAGCCCGAGATCGCCTTGCAGATGGGCATGCAGGGCCTGGCCTACATGCATTCCGACCTGGGCGGCTTCGCCAACCCGAACCTGGACGACGAGCTTTACGTGCGCTGGCTGCAATATGGCGTGTTCCAGCCCATCTTCCGTCCGCATGCGCAGGAAGAAGTGCCGTCCGAACCGGTCTACCGCGACGCCGCGACCGAGCAAATGGCCAAGCAGGCGATACGTCTGCGTTATTCGCTTTTGCCTTACAACTACACGCTGGCCTTCGAGAACAGTGTGCATGGCAGCCCCTTGATGCGCCCGCTGTTCTTTGCCGAGCCCGGCAATGCCAGGCTGGCGGGCGACGCCGAATCGTATATGTGGGGCGATGCCTTCCTGGTTACGCCCATCGTCAAACCCGGTGTGACGACGCAGCACATCTATTTCCCGGCCGGCAGCCATTGGTTCGACCTGGCGGGCGGGGAGACGCACGACGGCGGCACTGAAGCGGATGTGGCAGTAGCGCCAGACCGTATCCCGGTCTACGTCAAGGGGGGCGCGTTCGTGCCCATGGTGGCACCCATCGGCAACACGGCACAGTATTCGACGCGCGACTTGATGCTGCATTATTACCTCGATGCTGCCGTCAATTCAGGCAGCGGTGAACTCTACGACGATGACGGCAAGACACCGGACGCCTATGCCAAGGGGCAGTTCGAGTTGATGCATTTCACGGCCAGCAGCGACAAGCGGAGTTTGACCATCACGCTGGCTGCCGAACAGGGTGCCCATCACACTGCCGGGCGGGGCGACATGACGCTGGTGCTGCATGGCGTGGCCGCGAAACCGTCGGGCTTGACGCTGGACGGGCATCCTGTCGCTTTCCATTGGCTGGCGGCGAAGAAGACGGTAGAAGTGAAGCTTGCCTGGGACCGCAGCCGGGCACGCACGCTGCAAATGCGGGATTAGTTGGCGGAGGCTGTACAATTCAGGCGACATAAGGTTGACACTAGCGATGAACTCCTCGGAAAAATCCCATACCGCCGCTTCTGCCGGCGCCTACGCCGGCGGCCCCCGCCTTTTGGCCGACATCGGTGCGACGCGCGCCCGCTTCACGCTGGAAACGGCGCCGGGCAGGTTCGAGTCGCTGGGCGAGTTCAATTGCGACGACTTCCCCGGCATCGTGCCGCTGGTGCACGCCTACCTGGCGACGCTGGGGCAGGTCAAACTGTTGCATGCCGCGTTTGCCATTGCCAACCCGGTCGAAGGCGACCAGGTGCGCATGACCAACCGCGACTGGAGTTTTTCGATCGAAGCGGTGCGGCGCGAATTCGGCTTGCACACCTTGTTGATCGTCAACGGCTTCACGGCCTTGGCCATGTCCCTGCCGGGCTTGCCGGAAAAAGACCGGTTGCAGATTGCCGGCGGCGCACCCGTGCCCAAGTCGGTGATCGGCGTGCTCGGCCCCGGTACCGGGCTGGGCGTGTCGGGCCTGATTCCAACTTCGGACGGGTTCGTCACCCTGGGCAGCGAAGGTGGCCACGTCAACTTTGCCCCGTGCGATGAGCGCGAATTCGCCATCCTGCAATATGCCTGGCGCGAGTGGGACCATGTGTCTTCTGAACGCCTGATCTCCGGCCCCGGTATCGAAATCATTTATCGCGCACTGGCCGAGCGCAACAAGGTCAACGCCCCGGCACGTAGCGCACGTGAAGTCACGCGTGCCGCGCTCGACGATAACGATGCCTTGTGTGTGGAAACGCTGGAAAGCTTTTGCGGCATGCTGGGCAGCTTTGCCGCCAACCTGGCCGTCACGCTTGGCGCGGTGGGCGGTATCTATATCGGCGGCGGGATCGTGCCGCAGATGGCGCAATGGTTTGCCAAGTCGCCATTCCGTGCGCGTTTTGAAGCCAAGGGCCGCTTCACGGCTTACCTGCAGCAGATTCCAACCTACGTCATCACCACGCCGAACCCGGCCTTCCTGGGCGTCTCGTCGATTCTTTCTGAACATCTGCGCGGCCGCAACAGCGACAATTCGTTGATGGAACGTATCGCGCAATTGCAGGATGAATTGCCGCCGGCGGAGCGGCGCGTAGCCAAGCTGGTGCTGGAAAACCCGCGTACCGTGGTCAATGAAGCCATTGCCGAAATTGCGCGCTGGGCCGACGTGAGCCAGCCGACCGTGATCCGCTTTTGCCGTTCACTCGGCTTTCTTGGCCTGTCGGACTTCAAGCTCAAGTTCGCCAGCAGCCTGACCGGCACGATCTCGGTGCGCCACAGCCAGGTGCGCATGAGCGACAGCACGCACGACCTGTCGGCCAAGGTGATCGACAATACTGTCTCCGCCATCCTGAATTTCCGCGACCAGCTGGACGTGCGTTCGATCGACCAGGCCATTGCGCTATTGCGCCGTGCGCGGCGCGTGGAATTCTATGCCATGGGCAACGCGCGCGTGGCAGCATTGGATGGCCAGCACAAGTTTTTCCGCTTCCGCATCCCGACTTCGCTGCACGGAGATGCCTACCTGTTTTCGCTGGCGGCCGACTTGCTCAAGCCCGGTGACGTGGCCATCGTGATTTCCAATTCGGGCAAGCTGCCTGAATTGATCAAGGCAGCCGAAGCGGCGCAGGAAGCCGGCGCCGACGTGATTGCCATTGCCCCGTCGCAATCGCCGCTGGCCAAGAAAGCCACGGTCTGCCTGGCCGTCAATCATGGCGAAGACAGCACCTTGTTCCTGTCCATGATTTCGCGCTTCCTGCAATTGCTGTTCATCGACATTCTCTCGGTCGGGCTCTCGCTCGATAATGAAAAGGATGCCGACCGTCCAGCCGACGCCGCCGTCAAGAGTGGCGGCGCCGGCCTGATGATTTCCCACCTCGATAGTTGAATCTTCAGCCCGCGGCGCTCTTGTAGACGCCGCAGCTGATGATCAGGTCATCGAATTTTTCGAAATACATCGACTTCGGCTCCATCTGCTTGGTGACGGGATTGACGAACTTATAGTCTTGCCACCCCTTGCCCTTGGCCTTGACCAGATCAATCCGTTCCTTGATGTAGGCCTTGCCGTCTGTGTCCTTGAGGTCGATCAGGTTCACGCCCTGCATCTTCTTGTTTGAGCCATGGGCGAGTTCCTTGCCGCTCATGTCCATTACCGTCACGTACAGGTCGCGGTCGCGATACTTGCTGCTGAGTGTATTGATTTCAGCAATCACAGGGTCTTTCCCGGCGGACTTCATGTCGGCAATCACGCGGTGCACCATGGCAACCGCTTGTTCCGGGGTGGCCCGGTCGTCGGCAGCCATGGAAGGCAAGGCGGGCAGGATGGTGCAGAGGGCGAGGGCAAGCCTCCAGAATAACTGCGGCATGGCGATGTCTCCTTGGTGAGGGATCAAACGAAAGCGGCAAGTTGATTGCTTACCACTCTACACCAATGGGCAGGCGGCAAGGGCGGCTTGTGGTTTTATTCAAGATACCAGTTCAATGCCAGAGCATCATGTAATTTTTGTAGTTGAGATACTTGCGCAAGAAATAAAAAGCCTTGCCGGCATGCGACGGATTCCACCAGGATTCCGTGCCGTGGCTTGGTCTGACGCCCGTTTTAACGGGGAAAGGCCAGGATTTAGCCAAAATTTGCGGCATAACTGCGACGCCCAAGGGATTTATCCTTGAAAAACCGTCACGGTCTTGCTTATAACCGTAGTTATGTAGTATTGTTACATAAACGAACACGTGGCAGTCCACGACCGGCAAGCACTGCTCGCTTGCAGGCGCGCACAGATTCAGGATAACGATGAACGAGACAACCGCCTACCCCGATGGCGCCCGCCTGCTGGCCGACATCGGCGGCACCAATGCCCGCTTTGCACTGGAAACCGCGCCGCACCGCTTCGAAGCGGTGCTCGTGCTGCCCTGCAAGGACTATCCCCGCCTTCAGGATGCGATAGCCGTCTATCTCGCACGCGATGCGGTCAAGGCAGTGCAAAGCACGCCTATTCGCCGTGCCGCCATTGCGATTGCCAACCCGGTCGACGGCGACACGGTGCAGATGACCAATCACCATTGGGTGTTTTCGATAGAGGCGCTGCGTACCGAACTGAAGCTTGAAACGCTGGTGGTGGTCAATGACTTCACTGCACTGGCAATGGCCTTGCCGCATCTGTCGGAACAGCAGAAATTGAAGGTTGGTGGTGGCGCGGCGCAAGCCGGCAACCCCATCGGCTTGATCGGTCCCGGCACTGGCCTGGGCGTGTCGGGCATCATCCCGGCTGGTGAACACTGGTTACCGCTGGCCTCTGAAGGCGGCCACGTCACGTTTTCCCCGGCTGATGAAAGTGAAACGGCCATCTTGCGCTTTTGCTGGCGCGAGCATAAGCACGTCTCGGCTGAACGCCTGCTGTCGGGCATGGGTCTGGAATTGATCTACCGCGCCTTGAATGACAAGGCTGGCAATCCGCCCGCCGCCCTTGATGCCGCTGAAATCGGCAAGCGGGCAGTCGATGGCAGCGACGCCATCTGCGTGCAAACCGTGGAAACCTTTTGCGCCATGCTCGGCACCGTGGCCGGCAATGTGGCGATGACCCTGGGCGCCGTTGGCGGCATGTATATCGGTGGCGGCATCGTGCCGCGCTTCGGCAAGCTCTTTTCCGAGTCGGCCTTCCGCGCGCGTTTCGAAGCCAAGGGGCGCTTTGCCAATTACCTGGCGCAGATTCCAACCTACGTCATCACGGCCGAATACCCGGCCTTCCTCGGGGTGTCCGCCATCCTGGCCGAAAAGCTCGCCTGAGCCGACCGGGGTAAGATTCCCTGTACCCAATTCAGAGTACTGCCATGTCCCAATCCGACAGCAAACACGGGTCCGGAACTGCGCCCTGGTGGCGCGAAGCCGTGATCTACCAGGTCTATCCGCGCAGCTTCAAGGACAGCAACGGCGACGGCGTGGGCGACCTGCCCGGCATCACGGCCAAGCTCGACTACATCGCCGCACTGGGCGTGGATATTGTGTGGATTTCGCCGTTCTTCACTTCCCCGATGAAGGACTTCGGTTACGACGTGGCCGACTATTGCGACGTCGATCCGCTGTTCGGCACGCTGGCCGACTTCGACAATTTGATCGCGCGCGCCCATGAACTGGGTTTGAAGATCATGATCGACCAGGTGTTGTCGCACACGGCCGAGGCGCATCCCTGGTTCGTGGAAGGCCGCAAGGACCGCACCAATCCCAAGGCCGACTGGTACGTCTGGGCCGACGCCAAGCCGGATGGCAATCCGCCCAACAACTGGCTAGCCGTATTTGGCGGTTCGGCCTGGCAATGGGATGCGCGGCGGCGCCAGTATTACATGCACAATTTCCTGGTCAGCCAGCCGCAGATGAACTTCCATCATCCTGACGTGCAGCAAGCCCACCTCGATAACGTGCGCTTCTGGCTTGAGCGCGGGGTGGACGGCTTCCGCATGGATGCCTGCAATTTCCATTTTCACGACCGCAGCCTGCGCGACAACCCGCCGGCCTTGCAGCGCGACAGCATGACGGTGTCGGACTCCAACCCCTACGGCATGCAAGCCCACGTGCACGACAAGACCCAGCCGGAAAACCTGGCCTTCCTGGTGCGCCTGCGCAGCCTGCTCAATGAATACGGCGCCATTGCCATCGGCGAAGTCGGCGACGACGATTCGCTGGCCGTGATGGCTGCCTACACCGCCGGCGGCGACAAGCTGCACCTGGCCTACAGCTTCAACCTGCTGACGGCTGACGGCAGCGCGCGTTACATCCGTACCCAGGTCGAACAATTCGAGTCGCGCGTTGCCGGCGGGTGGGCGTCCTGGTCGGTGGGCAACCATGACAGTGTGCGTGTCGCCACGCGCTGGAACAAGGGCGCGTATGACCCGGCGTTTTCCAAGGTCGTGCTCGCGATGCAATTATCCTTGAAGGGCACGCCCTGCCTGTATCAGGGCGACGAACTCGCACTGACCGAAGCCGAGATCGCGTTCGAAGACTTGCAAGACCCCTATGGCATCACTTTCTGGCCTGAATTCAAGGGCCGCGATGGCTGCCGCACACCGATCCCCTGGGATGGCAGTCAGGCCAATGCCGGTTTTTCTGAAGGCAAGCCCTGGTTGCCGGTGCCACCCGAACATGCGGCGCGCGCCGTTGCCGGGCAAGAGCAGATTACGGAATCAACGACCGAATCAACGTTGCAGTTTGCCCGCCGCATCATCGCCTGGCGCAAGCAATCGGCGCATTTGACCGGCGGCGATATCGCGTTCTTCGATGCGCCCGAGCCGGTTCTGGCATTCAGGCGCGAACTGCCGGGGCAGGGCAGCGTGCTGGCTGCTTTCAACCTGGGCGCGCAAGCGATTCAGTTTTCCTGGCCGGAGGCAGCGGCGGCGGCAGACTTCGGTGGACACGGCTTGCCTGGTGCGCAGCAGGGTGGCACGGTCAGGCTTCCTCCTTTTGGCGCCTGGTTCGGCAAATCGGCTTGAAAGTCGATTGAAGCCGATTGAAAGCCTGGCAAGCTTGGACTACACTTGGACGAGTTTAACGACCAACCAGGGAGTCCCACGATGAAACTGTCCAGCCTGATCCTCGGCGCCATGCTCGCCGGCGCATTCCCCGCGATGTCCTTTGCCCAGTCGGCCAGTGCAAGTGCCTCGGCTTCACCCGCCGCCTCGGCCAAGAGCGACGCACCTGCTGCTGCCCCTGCGGCACGCGCCACCTGCGACGAAATGAAGCAAAGGATTGCCTCGCAGATCGAAGGCCACGGCGTCAAGCAATACACGCTGGAAATCGCCGATGAAGCCAGCCCCGGCGACGGCAAGGTGGTGGCCCATTGCGAGGGCGGGAAGAAGGTGATCGTGTACAGCAAGGGCGGCGCTGCCAAGGCGGATGCAAAACCGGACGCCGGCAAATAAGCTTTCGCCTTTCGATCCGGGAAAAGCCAACCATGCGGTTGGCTTTTTTCTTTGAATTTCGCCCGATTAGATTCGCACCATTCAATCCCGTTAGAAAATGACAAACGACGAATTGCCCGGACGGTTTCCACAATTGCGCGCCCTGTTCAGAAACCTGAAAGCCGGATTGCGCGGCGTCTTTTTCCTGCGCCTGCCGCTACGGGATGACGACGCGAACTGGACCCAGCTGGCGCTCTTCGTGCTGCTTGGCCTGGGTATCCAATTTGCCTGGGACGTTTCCCGCGTTGGTGTGCATGGCGAACTTGTGTCTTATGGCTTGCCCGGGGCGCTTTTTTCCTTGCCGGTTCTGTTGTTGGCTGCCTGGATCCTCGCTGCTGTCGCAAGGCAGTCGCACAAGACCTTGCAATTGGCGGTGGTTTTCTTCGCCATCGGTGTTCCATTCGCTGTACTGACGCCCACCCTGTATTGGCTTCCATGGCATGTGTCGCGTTTCCTCATGCTCTGGAGTTATAGCGATTTCCCGCCCTTTACGTTCTGGTATGCCGTGGCTTGTAGTGTCGCGGCAATGCGCATCGTCGCCCCGCCGCGCAGGATCATGGCCATTGCGGGTTTCCTCCTGGTGCTTGTTGCCATCGGCCTGCCGTTGCAGACGCCGCGTAATAGTTCGCTGTGGGCCGTGCCGTTCGACCGCCTCCAGGCACGGGAGGAAATGCGTCAACGGCATGCTCTGGACCAGGAAGCCGTGTTTTACCTGCAACCCAAACTGCTGCAACAGGAACTCGATGGTGTGGTGCCGCAGCGGCATGAGGGTATCAATCTTTATTTTGTCGGCGTCGCCGGCTATGCTGATCAGGATGTCTTCACCAAAGAGATCAAGTACGTCGACAAACTGTTTCAGGACCGTTTCGGCACGGCGGGGCATTCCATCCTGCTGGTCAATAACCCGAAAACCGTCACGCAATTGCCTATCGCCAGCGCCACCAGCATTGGCCTCGCCTTGAAGAAGGTGGGCGACTCGATGGATCGCGACAAGGACATCCTGTTCCTCTACATGACCTCGCATGGTTCGCGCGACCACAAGTTCTCGCTCGACTTTGGCGAAATGAAATTCGATGATCTTGACCCGCCCCGGCTGCGCAAATTGCTCGACGAGTCCGGCATCAAGCATCGCGTCATCGTGGTCGGGGCCTGCTATTCGGGCGGCTTTGTCGATGCCGTCAAGGGCGACGACACACTCGTCATCACCTCGGCAGCGCCTGACCGAACCTCGTTCGGCTGCAGCGACGAGGAAGACTTTACCTATTTCGGCAGGGCGTATTTTGCCGACGCCCTGGCGCATACCGATTCATTCGTCGATGCGTTTACCCTGGCCAAGCCCATCGTGGCGGCGCGCGAGAAGGAAGACGACTACACGCCCTCCGATCCGCGCATCGCGGTCGGCACGGCGATCAGGGGCACTCTGGAGGAATTCAGCCGGCAGCAGCGTGCGGCACGTTTGGCGCAAAACGTGATGAAGTACAAGCTGCGGCCGGACATCGTCGCGGCGCCTGTCGCGGCCCTGGCGCAATCTGCGGTGCCTGGCCAGTCTTCCGTCCATGAACGGAAAACACCGGAAGATGAGCATCTCGAAGCGGCCCGTGCACTCATGGAACTGATACCTTACCGGGAGATGATTCAAGAAGGAATCGAGCACTGCCAGGATTACGGCAAGAGCAAGGACAGCGCGGAAAAGGTCTATGAGAAGAACCACGATGCCTTTCACGGTTTGACGCCGAAATCAGCCGGCTGGCCCAGGCTGGTCGGTGCTCTTAACCGCTATTGGGAAAAATCCTGTGCGCCTCTGCAAGTCGAAACCTACCAGGACGTCATGACGCACAGTCTGGCGGCCGGCATGACGGATCAGGAAATCGATGATGCCGTGAAGTATCTTTCTACCTCATCTGGCCGGTCATTCCTGAAGGCTTCCTTGTCGGCCTCGAAGTCGCTTGAAAGTGAAATCAACGACCGAGCCAAAGTCGAGCAGCAAAAGGCGCTCGACGAATACAACAAGACGCTTGCAGAGCTGGTTGCCGCCGACCCCGTTGTGCAGCGTACCCAGGATTCCCACGCTTTGCCATGGTGGCATCTCTGGTAGCGTGTTCAGTCCTTTGCCAATACGCCGCATTTCGGTGCGTCAGGGAACGCGACGTCGAACAGCCGGTCGTCGATCCAGTGCAGCTTGACCTTCAGCTTTTTGCCAGCGCCGAGTTCATCTACGGTCAGGCATAAGCCCTTGGCGCAATGCGCAACGCCGGAACTCGTGTCGGTGGTTTGTGTTGACACATTGCGTTTCAAGTCGGCGCTGGCCCAGTCGATCAGCTCCAGCCGGTCGCCTGCAATGACCATGCCCTTGCCGTCCGATGCGCAATTTGCCGTACCGAATTGCGGCAGGTACACGGCGGCGCGGTTCAGCGGTAGCCAGTCGCCGACCAGGCCTGTGGGCTGGTGCTGCACGCGATAAAAGACCGGGTTGACGATGCTGGGCAAGGACGCGTTGGCGAAGTTGAGTGGTTCGCGCGTGCGCAGTTCGTTGTGGGCCAGGTCGGACATCAGGGGCACCGAAATCGGTGTCTGTTCCGTGTGCGGGTCGTCGGCGAACTTCAATTGCAGCACATAGGCCCCGCGGCTCAGTCGATAGCCGCCGAAGGCATGCAGCAGGATGCCCATGCCCGAATCCGGCGTGACGAGCTTGTCGTCAGGCGACAAGCCCCATTGCGCGGCTTGCGGCGAGAGCAAGGTCACGATCGAATTGGCCGGGCCTTCGATGGTCATGTGCGGCCGCGCTGCGATCTTGGTTGCCGGGAAGCTGAACGAGGCCGGGTCTTGTTCTGCATGCACGACCGTGACTTGCGCCGGGAAAGCCGTGTTGGCGGCGATGTCGGGCGGGCAGGTGAACACGCGGGCACCGGGTGTTTCCGGTAAGTCTTCCCCCACGGCGGGCTTGCATTCTTCGTGGCCGACCTGCAGCGTGGCGATGCGCTCGAGGTTGTCGCCATACGCAGTCAGTTCGGTTTCGAGGTCGAAATGCACCAGGCGCTGCAAATGCGCGCGATGCTTTCTGATAGTCACCGGCAAGTCCTGGCGCGCCAGGCCGAATTGGCGTATCTCCAGTGTCGCCGCACCGGGCTCGGCCTTGCTCAGATCGATAGCCAATTCGTCGCGCGCTTCGCTGCTGCTGGTGGCGAGTGTCTTGCCGTCTGCCACGAGGGTGAGTTGTTCGATACAGCCGTCGCCCGTTGCGGCGCTTGCGCTTCCCGCGGTGCTCCCTATGTGCAGTTTGGCATGCTCGCCCGCCACCAGGGTATCAAGCCCGCTGATCTTGTCCGACAATCCGCTACCCGAGGAAATCAGTACGCGAAATGCTGCCGTCTGTATGCTGGCGAAGCCGAATTTTCCCGTCAGTGTGGCGTCGTAGACTTTGCCGTCGGCGGGCAATTCGCGGCTGCCGTGCTTGAAGTCGAAACTGAAAATACCCTGGTCAGGGCGGAAATCCAGGTCATTGAATTCCGCAGCAGTTTGCGCGCTGTCGGCACCGTGCAGCGCCAGCTTCCAGTCATGCCAGTAATTGCTCAATGGAAGCTTGCCCTTGAGCGTGGCTTGCAATTCGTTGCGCGAAAGGCAGGCGGCACTGCCTACGGGGAACGTGATCTCCGGTGCCTTGCCGGCAAACCAGCTTGGCACGTAGACATAAGCCGTCTTGACGTCGCCATTCTTGAAGCGTGCACTGGTGACCAGCTGGATGACTTCACTGCCGACCCGGCGCCCGGAAGACGGGGCGAAATCATAGTTGTCGCCATATTTGTTGGTGAGATAGGTGCTGGCCTCGGTGACGATCTTGAGGGTGGCCGAGAGGTCGACCGGAATCTTGGCCGCCGACGCATTCGAGCCGGAAGCCGACCACATGTCGTCGGGCAGGCTCAAGTCCTTGTTGGTAACAATTTCAACCGCCACGCAGCGTGTGTTGACCACGCCATCCTTGAAGCAGGCAGGGTCCACGCTGCGCGCGCCAAACCTGGCCGCCAGTGCCTTGGCGGTGGGTACGGCCTGCTCGGGCTTCTGTGCCTGGATGGCGGCATCGAGCGCGGCAGAGACGAGGGCAATCGCGTGGTTGATCTGGTCGATCTTTTGCAGGTCGATGAAACGCTGCGGGTCGCTCTTGAGCGCGTCGACGATCAGTGCCGCCGATTCGGAAAAACTGGTGTGCATGCCGAACAATGTCCGCACTTGCGGCGCCAGCACGATAACAGGCACTTCATCGTCGGCGGCAATGTCGATGAAGGCCTGGCCGTTCGCTTCGGTCAGGTCGAATTTGGCTGCTTCGACGCTATTGTCGGCCGGCGTGATCGTCGCCAGCACCAGGAGCCAGGAACCGGCCGACTTGTCGCTCTTGTTGCTGGCAACAGTGATGCGGTCGCCTTTTTTCAGGTGATCGACCAGGAACAGCGGCAGGCGCTCGCTGCCGCGCTGTACGTAGGCGGTCAGCATCGGACCGAGATGGATGCTGCCCGGCGTGGCCTCTTTTTCCGCCGCATGGGCGGGTCCGGTGATTAGTGAAACGGCCAGGATGGCGGCAACCCAGCGTTTGAGCATGCCAAAGAAAGGGAGAGAGCTGTGCATCTGTCAATTCGGGATGAAAGGCACCGCGCAAGCGTGCGCGGCATGACAGCGGCATTGTAGCGGAGCGGCAAGCGCCGCGGGCTGGAATCAGTTGTGCGCGGTGATGATCTTGTCGAATTCGCCACCTTCGTCGAAATGCACGTGTTGCGCCCGGTTCCAGCCGCCGAACAAGTCATCCACGGTAAACAGGGTGACAGGATGAAAGTTCGTGCCGTATTTTTTCAGTACGGCTTCATTGCGCGGACGGAAATAGTGGCGTGCGGCGATGTCCTGGGCGGGTTCGGAATACAGGAATTTCAGATAGGCCGTGGCTTCCTTCTTCACCCCGCGCTGCTCGGCTACACGGTCGACCACGGCAACGGGCGATTCGGCCAGGATGGACACATCGGGATAGACGATTTCGAACTTGTCACCAAACTCCTGGCGCGCCAGCAAGGCTTCGTTCTCGAAAGTGACGAGTACGTCGCCGATGCCGCGCTGGGTGAAGCTGGTGGTGGCAGCGCGGCCGCCCGCATCAAGTACGGGAACGTTGGCAAAGATGCGGGTGACCAGTTGCCTCGCCCCGGCTTCGCCGGCGCCGTGCTTGAGTGCCGCGCCCCAGGCGGCGAGATAGGTGTAACGGCCATTGCCGGACGTCTTGGGATTGGGAATGACGGCTTGCACGCCAGGCTTGGCCAGATCTTCCCAGCGCAGTATGCCCTTGGGGTTGCCTTTGCGCGTGACGAACACCATGGTTGAATAAAACGGTGCAGCATGATCGGGGAAGCGGGTGGGCCAATCCTTGGCCACCAGGCCGCGCTGTACCAGCAGGTCGATGTCGTTGGACTGGTTCATCGTGACCACCGAAGCTTCCAGGCCTTCTGCCACGGCGCGCGCCTGGCTGCTGGAACCGCCATGCGACTGCTTGATCGCGACGGTTTCGCCGCTGTCTTTTTTCCATTGCGCGGCGAAGGCGGGATTGATGTCCTTGAACAATTCACGTGTCACGTCGTAGGAGACGTTGAGCAGCACCGGCTCGGCCGATGCTACCGTCGCCTGCCAAGCCAGCGCTGCGATGGAGGCGAACAGGAAGCAATGCAGGCGGCGGGGGAGGCGGGCTTTCATTATGAGTGATCAAGGATGGCAGGGGTGACCCCAGATTGTCCACCAAGCCGCGGCGCGAGGATAAGACTATTTCCGCATGAGCTTATGCTGCGGCTGCAGATTCCTTGCGCCAGATGTGTTCAGCCAGCGCCAGATCTTCCAGGCCGACGCCGATGGCCTTGTACAGGATGATGCCGCTGTCCTGCTGTGCCGGGCTGCGTGGTTGTGCGAGCACCTCGCCCAATTCGCGCACCTTTGTCCAATCGAATGTGCCGGGCGCGCACAGCAAGAGGTCGCCGGCTTCCTTTTGCGCTTGCGGCTTCCATTCCACGACGATATCGGCGGCCCGCCTGACCAGGGCCTCGTCAATTTCACGCGTATCGGGCTTGCTTGACCCGATGGCTGCGACGAATGCACCCGGCTTGACCAGCTTGCCGTCAAACAAAGGCACAGGCGAGCGCGTGGCAGTGAGCAAGACGTCGGCTTCGGCGGCAGCCTGATCGAAGGAGACGACCTTGCAGGCAATACCATGGCGCCGTTCGACTTCATCGGCCAGGCCTTGCGGGTTGTCGATGCCGGCAACCAGGACCTGCTTGAAAGCGCGCACGGGCAACAAGGCCGGCACGTGAGCACGCGCCTGCACGCCGGTGCCGCATATGGCCAGCGTTGCCGCGTCAGGGCGGGCCAGCGCATCGGCCGCCAGTGCCGTGACGGCAGCGGTACGGAATTCCGTCATCGTGTCGCCCTCCATCACGGCCAGGGGCTTGCCGTCTTCGGCGGAAAACAGCAGTACGACAAAACTGAAGCGGCCGTTGATGGTGGTGTAGACCTTGGCACCGGCCGCGCCGATGCCGGGCGCAATGGCGCCCATCATGCTGAGCTTGGCCTGGCCCGCATCGATGCGCACGCGCTCTTGCATGGCGCCGCCCTGCTGGTATTGCAGGAAGGCTTCGCGCATCACGGCCATGCATTCGGCGGGATTGAGTGTGTTGGCGACTTGTTCGTTGCTGAAAAATTTCATGGGGCTCCCGATGGAAATGGTCAAATGGAATAGGAGAATGCGTGGCTGCCTATCGGTGCCGGCTCGCCGCAAAGTTCACGGGCCAGCAATTCGGCACTGCCGCAAGCCAGGGTCCAGCCCAGGGCGCCATGGCCGGTGTTGAAATGCAGGTTGCGCAAAGGCGAACGGCCGATGATGGGCCGCCCGGTCGGTGTGGCGGGGCGTAGGCCGGCCCAGGGGGAGATATTTTGCGTGCCTGTGTCGGCCAGCTTCGGAAACAGGGTTCGTGCGGCCTGGGCCAGCGCCGCGCAACGTGCGCTGTCGATGCGCAAGTCATGTCCCACAATTTCCACGCGCCCCGCCACACGCAAGCGCTTGCCCAGCCGGGCATAAACAACCTTGTTCGGCGCATCGGTAATGCTGACTAGAGGGAGGTCGGCTTCGTTCACGGCTTCCAGGGTCACGCTATAACCCTTGAGCGGGTAGACCGGCAGCGTCAGCCCAAGATGCTTTGCCAGGGCCGCGCTGCCCGTGCCGTTGGCCAGGATGAAATGGTCCGCCGCTATGTCGCCGGCAGAGGTCTGCAATGCCGAGATGTGATTGCCTGCTCGGGCGAACCCTTTGACCCGGGTGCCGAATTGGAACCTTACGTTGCGCGCGGAGAGTGCATCGGCCAGCTGCGCACAGAAGGCTGCGCAATCGCCCACCTGCTCGGACGGTGTATGGATGCCGCCCACCCATTTGCGCTCATGCGGAGCCAATTGCGGCTCCACCTTGATGCAGCCGGCCATGTCGAGCACGGCTTGTTCGCAACCGAGGCCGCGCTGGAAATCCGCCTGCCGGCCCGCAGCAGCGAGCGCATCTGCCGAACCGTAGAGCACCAGTTTGCCGGCAGTGCGATGCGAGAAATCGAGCGGCAGGTCGCGGCACATTGCATCGAGCCGGTCGCGGCTCAGGAAGGCCAGTTGCAGCAGGTAAGCGGTCGTCTCACGTGCTGTGCTTTTGCGGCAGGCGGCGAGGAACTGCACCATCCATGACCATTGCGCGGTGTCGAAGGCCGGGCGCAAAGTGAGTGGAGAATTGGGTGACAACAGATATTTTGGCAGGTTCTTCCATACCGTTTCATCGGCCAGCGGCGCGACATAGGAATAGCTGAGCTGGGCGCCGTTGCCGGAACTGGTGCCGCTGCCCGGTGTGTGTGCCGCATCCACCACACAGACCTCGTGGCCACGCCGCGAGAGTGCATACGCTGTGGTCAAGCCGATGACACCGGCACCGATAATGCAAACTTTCATGCTGCCGGCCTTGCCGCTTCGACAAACGCGGCAAACAGGCGGCGCTCCCAATCGTTGACGAGATATTCCGGGTGCCATTGCACACCCAGGCAAAAAGCGTAGTCAAGGAGTTCGATGGCTTCGATCACACCATCTTCGGCCAGGGCGCCGATGCGCAAATTCCGGGAGCCGCTCTTGACGGATTGGTGATGCAGGCTGTTGATCCGTCCTTCTGCAACGCCTGCAATGCCGCGGAGCTGCGAACCTTTCTGCAGCAGCACGCCGTGGCTGGCGGCGCTGCACGTGCTGCCCTGCTTGTGTTCCAGTGCACCGGCAATTTCAGACGGGATGTGCTGCACCAGCTCCGCGCCGGCTTGCACCGCGATCAATTGCATGCCGCCGCAGATGCCGAGCACCGGCAGGCGGCGTGCCAGGGCGCCTTGCAGCATCGCTTGCTCAAAGCTGGTGCGGTCGGTCTTGAGCAGCATGTGCTCGGGGTGCCGTGCGGTCTGGCCATACAAGGCAGGGGCGACGTCGAACATGCCGCCCGTGATCAGCAAGCCATCGATCAAATCCAGATACTTCCCGAGCGATCCGTTTTCATAGGGCAGCACCAATGGCGTGCCGCCGGCAGCGGCGACGGCGTTGCAGTAGTTGCGCCGCACATAGTATTGCGCTTCGGCGTCGGTGGCCTCGGCGCTGCGGTCCGGCGTGATGCCGATCAGGGGGCGCTGCGTTTGTTGGGTCATGGGCGTGGGCATGGCTGGAAAATGGCGCCCATTGTCGAATTGCCGCACCGTGCGCGCAAACGACGAATTCTATTTCCTCGCATTAGTTATACTGATGTATGCTGGCAGGCAGTTTACCAACCGAGGAGGTGCCATGCCTGCCAGTTCCCCCGTCACGCCCCTGTTGCTGCATGCGCTCAAGTATTTTGAGGTGGCAGCGCGCAATCTCAGCTTCACCCGTACGGCGGAGGAAATGCACGTCACGCAGGGTGCGGTGAGCCAGCAGATCAAGGGTCTGGAAGAGCAGCTCGGCGTCAGGCTGTTCCGCCGCCTGCACCGCGGGCTGGAATTGACGCACGAAGGCGAGCGCCTGCACCGCGTGGCGGCCAAGGCATTGCGTGAACTCGAAGCTGAAATCCAGGCTATCGTCCCGGGCGCCACCGGCAACGCCCTGTTCATCCGTTCGTCGCCTTCGTTTTCCATGATGTGGCTGATGCCGCGCCTGAACGCCTTTGCCCGGCTCTACCCCGACATTGAACTGCGCCTGCGCGGGGAATTGTTCGGCATGAGTGCCTCGCGCATGAATGTGGAAGCCATCGACGCGCTGGTGCTCTATGACAGGATGCCGGAGCCTGCCGGCGAGCGCGAGGGCCAGCGCACCATCATGCTGATGGAAGAATACCTGGTGCCGGTTGCCAGCCCGGCCTACCTGGAAAAGCAGGGCCCATTGTTGCAGGCGTCGGACTTCGGTACGCGCACCCTGTTGCATGACGATTCGCCATGGGAAGGCGCCAGATCCTATGCCGAATGGGGCGAATGGGTCCGGGCGGCGACCGGGAATGACAGCGACGAAGTGGAAAATTTCGGCCGCCACGGGCACCAATACAACCTGTCCCAGCTCGCCGTCAATGCGGCACTGCATGACCAGGGCATTGCCGTGGCGCGCGCGTCCTTGATCGTCAATGAACTCGAAAGCGGGCAACTCGTGCCGGTCGTGCCGCTTTGTGCGCGCACGTCGGCCCGCTATTTCCTGGTCTTGTCTGAACGGGGCGGCAAGGACCGGTCGATGGCGACCTTCCGCGACTGGATCGTCGAGGAATGCCGCGCCTTCGAGACTGCGCGCGATGCCTTGCTGCAGCGAATTGTTCGCATCGTCTGATTTTCCGTTCCGGCTTGATTGCCATTAGAAATAATAATGGCAGTAAATAGAATTCATCGTTTGTTGCCTACCCCGGCCCGATCACACAATACGGCACGAATCGCCCACGCTTCCCCGTCAGGCTGCAAGCAGCCAGGGGCCGTGCCGGTTCCACGCAATTTCGCGGTTCCATCATTTCGCCTGGGGAGGTTTTCGTGGGTAACAAGCTTTGCATCATTGCCGCAGCGTCGCTGGCGTGCATCTCATTGTCTGCTGCCGCAGACGAATTGGTCGTCAAGATCGGCCACGTGGGCCCCTTGTCCGGTCCGTCCGCCAGAAACGGCAAGGATACCGAGCAGGGCGCCCGTCTGGCCATCGATGAGCTCAATGCCAAGGGCTTCATCATCGGCGGCAAGAAGGCCCGTTTTGAACTGGTGGCCCAGGACGATGGCGGTGATCCCAAGCAAGCCACGCAAGTGGCCCAGTTCCTGGTCGATGCGAACGTCAATGGCGTGGTCGGCCACATGAATTCCGGCACCACCATCCCGGCTTCGGCCATCTACGCCAATGCCGGCATCCCGGAAATCTCGCCGTCGGCCACCAACCCCAAATACACGCATCAAGGCTTTGCCACGGCGTTCCGCGTCGTGGCCAACGACGGGCAATTGGGCGGCACGCTGGGGCGTTACGCGATCCAGATCGGCAAGGCCAAGCGTATTGCGGTGATTGATGACCGCACGGCTTACGGCCAGGGCGTGGCCGATGAGTTCATCAAGGGCGCCACCGGCAAGGGGCATGATGCCGAGATCGTGTCGCGCCAGTATACGACCGACAAGGCGGCGGACTTCATCTCCATCCTGACCATCATCAAGAGCAAGAAGCCGGACCTGATCTTTTTCGGCGGCATGGATTCAGTCGGCGGCCCCATGCTGCGCCAGATGAAGCAGTTGAATATCGAGGCAAAGTTCATGGGCGGCGACGGCATCTGCACGTCTGAATTGCCGGCGCTGGCACTTGATGCGCTGGGGGAGGGCAAGGTGGTTTGTGCCGAGGCCGGCGGCGTGGAAGAAGGGCAGCGCCAGGGCCTGGAAAAGTTCAAGCAGGACTTCGCGCAAAAGTTCGGGCACGAAGTGATTCTCAATGCGCCCTATGCCTATGATTCGGTGATGACCATGGCCGACGCCATGCAAAAGGCCGGTTCGGCCGAGCCGGCCAGGTATTTGCCTGAACTGGCGAAGATCAGGCACAAGGGCATCACCGGAACGGTCGCCTTCGACAAGAATGGCGACATTCAGGATGGTACCTTGAGCTTGTATACCTACAAGGGCGGCAAGCGCGAGCTGATTACCGTCACCAAGTAAGACTCTCTTTAAGACTCTCTCCTAAGGAGGGGACGGGGACCGCCGCGCAGCATGGCGGCGGATTCCCGGCCTGGAATACCTATCTCAGTAGAACGTCACGTCGAAGTGATAGCCGTCCGACGACAGGCGCCAATCCATGTTCGCTTCCACGGCCTGCATCGCCATCTTGCACAGCGCTTGCCAGGCAGATTTGCAATCTTCAAAGTGCTGCACGCCCGCATCGAGTGCGGCTTGTTCGTCGGCCTGCATCAGGCGCAGGATTTCGATGTTGGGGCAGAGTTTTTCAAGCGCAACGGCGAAGTGTTCTTCAGCGCGCTTGCGCACCGATTCTTCCATCGTTTGCCCGTACAGGGTCACGGAAAATTTGCTCATAGGTCCTCCTGGGTGGTGTCGTTCGGGCTTGGCTGATGAGCCTTCCCGGCAAGTTGGCGGCAGCGCGTCGTGGGCGCCTTACCGTCCGTGCTTCACTTGTATCCATCTTCAAGCGTCGTTAATCAAGCTTTGTTACCCGCGATTGTGCACCGCGACTTTGCTGTTGTGCAAGGAAACTGTGAAAAATTGTTGAATCGGGGGCAGTTTCGTTAGCAAGCTTGAAAGCTTGGTAGAACGGCATCACGATTTTGACGGCAAATCATTTCTCTTTATTCAAGTGTTGCTCGATGACGTCGAGCACGGTTTGTGCATGGGGAGAATTTTTCAATGTCTCTGCTTCCGGGTCGTGGCGGTCCTTGATCATCGGCAGGTCGCAACGCAGCTCTTCGACAAGCTGGATCAGTTTGGCCACTTTTTGTTCGGTCAGCATGATCAATTGCAGTTGCAGATCGCTCTGGCGCTTTTCGCGTGCGGCGGCCCGATATTGTTTTCTCAGCACGATGGCGGCTGTGATGAGAGAACCGACACTGACGACTCCCTGCAGCCAGGGGAAGGGCGGGGTATCGAAGGGCTTGAAGCCGAAGTGTTTTCCCGAGATATTGAACACAATCCATGCCGCGCAGAACAACACAATGAAGACGACGAAGTAAGGCTTTTCGACGGAATAGCCGATTGATTCAAGAAAGCGTTGCAGCGTGTGATTTTCTTCAGTCTCACGCGAACGCAAAGAGAGAACGGTCTTGACGTTCTTTGGCAGGGGATCGTGTTCGGTAATTTCCAATTCGTCCGAACCGGTTCCCTGTTGTTCCCCGGAATCGTGCATGGCATCCAAACATTTATGTGGTGCTCGTATGATTCGACGCGGCCGACTTGGTTCTCGTGCCATGTAGCATCGATAACAGCCTGCAACAGAAACGGCACCGGGGAACGCTTTCCCATTTATCTTGTCTTTTACTCCATGTCTGTGCACATAAATATAAGGCGGGATGGGAGATGAAAAATTTTCACTGCGGCAGGTGTGGCAACCAGATTTTCTTTGACAGCGTTACCTGTCTCGGTTGTGGCGCCTTGCTGGCCTACCTGCCGTTGCAATGCACGATGGCCGGTTTTGAACCGCTGGAAGCGGGCAACGGCTGGCGCCGTCTCGGCGTGGAAGACGGGAAGGTTTACAAGAAATGCGTCAACTATGAAACGCACGGCACCTGCAATTGCGTGCTCGATGTCGACGACCCCCAAGGGCTCTGTGCCAGTTGTGAGCTCACCACGATCATTCCGACGCTGACGAATGAAAAGAATATCGCCTATTGGCGTTCGCTTGAGTCGGCCAAGCGCTGGCTGCTCTATTCGCTGCAATCGTTGCGGCTCAATCCGTTTGCCAAGCCGGTAGACGGCCAGTCAGGCCTGGAATTCCAGTTCAAGGAGTCGGGCCTGGCCGATGGCGAGATTCTGACCGGCCACTATGACGGCACCATCACATTGAACCTGGCCGAAGCCAATCCGGTCGAGCGCGAGCGCACCAAGGAAAACATGCAGGAGCCCTATCGCACCGTACTTGGGCACTTCCGGCATGAGAGCGGCCACTTCTATTTCCAGAAGCTTGTGGCCAACAGCAAATGGCTCGATGGCTTTCGTGAGCGCTTCGGCGACGAGCAGGCCGACTATGGCGAAAGCCTGCAACGCTACTATGCCGAAGAACGCTTCAACCAGAAAAACGAAAACTTCATCAGCGCCTACGCCAGTTCCCACCCCTGGGAAGATTGGGCCGAAACCTGGGCGCATTATCTGCACGTGGTCGACACGCTGGAGACCGCCTATGCCTGCGGCATGGGTTTGAAGCCGCGTGAGGCTGACGAGCCGAAGCTGAGCCCCTCACCCAATACCCTGATCGGCGCGGCTTTCGAACGCATCGGCCGTGACTGGCTTTCGCTGAGCTATGTCTTGAACAATCTGAACCGCAGCATGGGGCTGCCTGACGCTTACCCCTTCACCTTGTCGGACACAGTGCTGGAAAAGCTCGCCTTCGTGCACCGCGTGGTCTTGTCGCAGCGTGCGCCGCGCACCGTGCAAGCGGTCAAGCAGGCTTGAACTAGATAGCCGCTTCCATGTCGAATGGACATGTGTTGCAAACGGCTCGGCATGCCGCCAGGCGTGTCCGGGGAAATCGAAGTCTGTTTCAATCTTAGAAAAAAGAGGCTGAACCATGCTTGAAACCATTGCTATCCTACTCGTCATTCTCTGGCTGCTGGGGCTTGTGACTTCCTACACGCTGGGCGGCTTCATCCACATCCTGCTCGTCATCGCCGTGATCGTTGTCGTGATCCGCGTGATCCAGGGGCGCCCGCCACTGTAGTCACGATGCAATCAATATTCAGCAAAAAGAAAAGCGGCCTTAGGGCCGCTTTTCTTTGGTCAGTCTAAGGGATGAAAATTCAGGCGTGTGCCCTGGCTTCGTCACGCAGCATCTTCATCTGGTCGTGATTGCGCAATACACCCTGGTATTGCCGCTCCACCACGACTCGGATTGCCGGCGGCAGTGCCTGTTCCAGTGCCTTGCTGTAGGACTTCTTGGCGATGTCTTCACCGCGTTCGCATTCTTCGAGCACCGCAACATCGCTCTTGCCGGTGATGGCGGTCTTCACATTGAGCCAGCCGCGATGCAGCGCGCCGGAAGCTGTCGAACCGGTGGTCGGCGCTTCACCAAACTGGCGTACCAGCGAGCTCAATTCGCTCGACGCGCCGGCACATTCGCTTTCACGTTGGCGCAGCAGTGAAATCAGATTCGGCGAAGAAACCTGGGCATCTTCGGCGCATGTCTTGAAGCCTTCCTTCCCATCGTTGCAAGTCTTGATCAGGTCGTTTAGCGTGCTGATGATTTCGTCGTTGGTCATGATCGATTCTCCTGAGTGTGATTGTTCGGGGCATACAACAATAGTTTGCTGCAAGCAGGGAACGCCGCACATCGGACGACGGCGCGAGGGCTTGTAGGACTATGCGAGGTCGTGAAAACGCAGAGTGTTCATGCTATCCGGAAACAGCCCTATACTTCCCCACATGCGCATCTCATTTGACCTCGACGACACGCTGATCTGCCGCCGGGCCGAGACGCCGGCTGAGCCGGCCTTGCCGTGGTTGGCGCGACTTCTTAGCACTCAGGAGCCCTTGCGCCTTGGCACTCTTGCCTTGATGCGCCAATTGCAGAGCGAGGGCTGGGAACTCTGGATCTACACCACATCGTTGCGCAAACCGTCAATGGTGCGTCGCTGGTTTCGCTTTCATGGCATCGTCATTGCCAAGGTGATCAATCAGGATGCACATCAAGCAGCGGCAATTCGGGCCGCCACCGGTACCTGGCCCAGCAAGCACCCAGCCGCATTTGGAATCGACCTGCATGTGGATGATTCGCAAGGCGTCTACCTCGAGGGGCAGCAGTATGGATTCGCCGTCATCGTCGTCGACGTGGATGACCAATCCTGGGCCGCGCGCGTTTCGGTGGCGGCTGCGGCTGCGGCAAAAAGCGTCAACGCTTGCTGACAGTCATCCGAGCCGGAATGTCGCAAATGATAGTGAACATGTCGTTTCCCAATCTGGCACGCATTGACTGTGCCGTCTAGAATAACAAGCGACTCAACTCACCACGCACTTCCATGAACCAAAGCCATATCCACGCACTGGATAATCCCATATGGTCCGCTTTAACGTCCAGGCAAGCGCATTTGCGTCTGGAAAACGGGGCGGCCCTCCGCTTCGACCCGGAAGTCGCTCCCTTTGGCGCCCTGGCCGCTCTTTCGGAGGAGGCACTGCTGGCGCTGGCATTGCTTGCTGCACCGTCTTCGCCCGTGGCGTTCTTGAGTCTCGCTCCACTGCCTATGATCGATAGGATTGCGATTGAACCGGTCGGCACTCTGTGCCAGATGATCGCGCCAAGCGAACCCTGCAGTGAAATCGATGGTGATGTCGTTCGACTCGGCGCGGCGGATGTGCCGGAAATGCTCGCCTTGACGCAGCAGACCAAGCCGGGGCCATTTGGCCGGCGCACCATCGAGATGGGCAACTATATCGGCATCCGTCATGAAGGGCGGCTCATCGCCATGGCGGGGGAACGCATGAAACTCGATGGCCATACCGAAATCAGCGCCGTCTGTGTTGACGATGCGCATCGCGGAAAGGGCTTGGCCGGGCGGCTGATGAATCTCTTGCGCAAAGACATGTTGCAGCGCGGCGAACTGCCCTTTCTCCATGTCTTCGAACATAACCATGGCGCCATCGCCCTCTACGGAAAGCCTGGATTTGAAATGCGGCAAAGATTCCATTTAAGAACCCATTTCAAAATGAACATGGCGTTGTTGTCGCGCCTTGCCGTACAGTCGTACTGTCTGCGGCGCTCCGCCTAGCCCTGCTCATTTTGAAACGGGTTCTAAGCCGCCTCTCGGCTGAGTCCTGATCCCGTTTGCCGGCTGCCGGTGCCGCAATGCTAGAATGGCCGCCACGCATGGTTTGGCCGTGCGGATAAACTCAAGCTTCGCGGGAGGTTGAGCAATGCGTATTGCAAGCATAGGGCATGCGGCCTTTGCACTGGCGATGATCGCTCTTGGCATTCTTGGTTTGATCAAGGGAGATTTTGCTTCGGTATGGCAGGCTGTTCCCGAGACGGTGCCGGGTCGTACCATGCTGGCCTATCTTTGCGCCGCCATTTCGCTCGCCGGCGGCATGGGCTTGCTCCTGCAAGGCACGGCTGCGCTTGCTGCCCGTGTGCTTTTTGTCTACGTGCTGCTGTGGCTGCTGTTGCTGAAAGTTCCGGACGTTTTTCATAACCCCACTGTCGAAGCAACCTGGCTCGGGTGCGGCGAAATTGCCGTGATCCTGGCGGGCTCCTGGGTGCTATGTGCCTGGTTTGCCGCGGACCGCGCCTGGCAGCATCTGGGCTTCCTGGCCGGTGATGCGGGATTGCGCAATGCCCGCTTGTTGTTTGGGCTATCCCTGATCCCTCTTGGCCTGGCTCATTTGATCTACGTTAGCGAAACCGCAGCCATGGTGCCGGCCTGGCTTCCTGTGCACAGGATATTCGCCATCGCCACAGGTTGTGCCTATCTGTTGGCGGCAGCAGCCGTGTTGGCGAAGGTCCGTGCCGCATTGGCGGCAGCGCTTTGCGCCGCGCAGATGGGCGGCTTCACTTTGCTGATATGGGTACCCAACGTCATGGGCGACCCCGGTAACGGCTTCCAATGGAGCGGGACACTCATCTCGTTCGTGTTGACTGCAGGCGCCTGGGTAGTGGCAGATTCCTGCAGCAAATCGAGAGCGTAGCCAGAATGAATTCAAGGGGTGTACCGGCCCAGCAAGCCATTGACGCGCTGGTTTCCCGTTACGGTGCCGGCGACTTTGCCGCCACAGAGCAGCTTGCCCGTGCCATGACCCGCCAGTATCCGAAGTTTGCCTTTGCCTGGAAAGTGCTCGGTGCGGCCTTGAGCCAGTCAGGCCGATTGCAAGATGCTCTCGGCCCGATGCAGCAAGCTTAACGCTTGGTAGCATCCTCGACAGCTTCCTTCAAGTTGCCGAAGTTCTTTTGAGCCTTGCCTTCTATTTGTTTCTCCAAGCCCTTGACTTGTTGTTCTTTGCTGTCAACAGCGCGGCCAACACCTTCTTGGACTTTACCGACAGTCTCTTTGACTGTGCCCTTCACTTGATCCATGTTCATGACGAGCTCCTTTACTGAGTAGGTGGATGTTTTATCTCTGCGTGATTTTCAAAAATAAACAAGCGAGATAGCCTTCAGACTGCGCAATTTCAAATGAGTTCCAGTAAGGAATCGCACGTTTGTCTGCCGATTCTGGAAGTGAACGTTTACCAGGAAGACGGTGGATACGATCTGCAAAATATGTACCGTGAAATCACATCCGCCTACAAAAAATCGTTGAGCTTTATCTTTCCCAAATCAAGGCGAGCCCATAAGCAGACGAGCATAAACGCTCGGCTTCTGAATAGTGGAAAGTATCACTGAGGTTTTGAATTGGCGTTTTCTGCAGTTTCGGGCATACACAAGCCGAAGACGAATGAAGCGAGCGCGGCAGCAGTACCTGCACCAAGGAAGGCAGCATCGTAGCCGAAATGATCGACGATGATGCCTGCCACTAATCCGCTAAGGGCAGCGCCAATTCCAAGTGCCGCGGCAATAGCGCCTTGTGCCAAGTTATACCGGCCGGTACCTCGCATGATATCGGCGATTACCAACGGCATGAGCGCGCCGAAGATGCCGGCGCTGGCTCCGTCAAGCAGTTGGACCGAAATGAGCCAGGCGCTGTTGTCGGAGAGGGTGTACAGAATCGCGCGTATCGGCAGCACAATGAACCCGGCGAGAAACAATGGTTTCCGTCCCCACGTGTCGGCTGTACGGCCAACCAGCAAGGCGATGGGCAGCATCACGGCTTGGGCAGCAACAATGCAGGCAGACATCATTGCCGTTGCTTGTTTGGGATGAGCCGTTGCGAGTTTTTGCCCTACTAAAGGCAGGAGCGCGGCATTGGCAAAATGGTAGAGCATGACGCACAAGCCGAAAATGACCAAGGGGCGAGATTGGAATAGCACACTGTATCGAGCTGGACCATTCTTGTTTCCACTTCCATTCGGGGACGTTGCCTCGAAATCCCTGGCGCGATCAAAATCAATGGCCTTGGCCGGAATCGAAAGAACGGCGATACAGGCAAGCATGGCAAATAGCGGCACCATGAGGAAGACGGCTCGCTGCGAAAAGATATATCCTACGCCTGCCGCAAGGAGGGCAATGGCTACGTTCCCGGCATGATCGAAAGCCGAGTTTCGCCCCATTTGCCTCGCCAATTGCTTTCTGGTGACCAGGCCCAAGGTCAATGCTGCGACCGCGGGACCAAATACGTCACCTACGATCGCCATCAGGCTATTGGCAATAGCAACCGGCCAGAAATGCGGCCAAAAATAAATGGTTGTGGCTCCCAGGCCCAGTATCGCGAGTGCGATGACAATGGCAGCTCGCTTGCCGCGCACCACATCGATGGCAGCACCGATTGGCGTCTGGAATACAATGCCGAGCAAACCGCCAATGGCGGTGACCCACCCCACCTCGGTTTGCGTCCACTGTTGTTCCGTCACCAGGAACACGTTGAGGTAGGGCCCCAGTGCGCCGCGCACATCCGCCAGCAAGAAGTTAACCGCATCGAGTGATAACGGATGGAAGTCTTTGCTTTTGCCTGGCCTCATAGCCATAGTGCCCCAATCAAGAGAGTAACCAAGGTCACGGGCGCGCCGACCCGAAAATAATCCCAGAAGCTGATTTCGACGCCCGAAGATGCGGCTTTTTGTACTACGATCAGGTTGGCAATTGAGCCGAGTACGGTGAAATTGCCTGCCAGTGTAGACGCCATGGCGATGACCAGCCACGCTCGGTCCTTATCCGGCAACACGGCGACGAACGGCTTCATGATCAAGACGGCCGGCACATTGCTCACCAGGTTCGACAGCACGGCAGTGATGGCGCTGAGTGCAGGAGTTTGATCGAGATGCATTCGGCTCACTGCAGCGATCATGGACGGCGTCAACAGCATGTGCTGCGCCCCGGCGACAATAACAAAGAGCCCTGCAAACATCACCAGAAGCGACCAATCTATGTCGGCGTAGACGCGATGGGCTTTGACACGTCCCGTCAGCAGGAGAAGGGCGCCAATTAGGATTGCGGCCTTGGCGGGCGCAACACCGCAAAAGAACAATCCGATCATGATCGCTGTCGCCAGCAAGGCCCTTGTGACCAATGCGCGATTGAATCGAATGCTTTGCAGCGGAGCAACTAGCCTGGGGTTCTCGACAAATTCGTTGCGATGGAATGCGGCGATCAGAACGGCCGTGACGACCAAGCCGAGCAAGGCAATCGGTCCCAGTGCCAAGGCGAACTTGCCATAGGCGATATGCGAAAAGCTGCCGATCATAATGTTTTGCGGATTGCCGGTAATGGTTGCGGTCGAACCGACGTTGGAAGCCATCGCAACCGCCAGAAGGTATGGCACCGGCCTTCGGCCCAGTGCCAGGGTCAGTTCCAGAACCAGTGGCGCCAGCACCAGGCATATGGCATCGTTGACCAGGAATGCCGACAGAAGGCCGGAGATGGCGATGATCACGCAAAGTAAAATCAAAGGGCGCTTCGCGTGCTGCCTGCCCCAGCCGTTGACAACGGCGAAGAATCCCGAAATTCGGAGACTTGCAACGACGATCATCATGCCAAGCAACAGCGTGATCGTATCCAGGTCGACCGCTTTATAGGCATCGTCAAGAGACAGCGCGCCGGACGCTACCATCAGCCCGGCTCCCACGAGTGCGATGCCGGCCCGATCGGTCTTCAGGCCAGGAATCTTACCGATGGCAATCGCGATATAGCTAGCCCCGAAAATGACGCCGGCGGCGATACATCGACCTGCCTGAATCGATATTTGGTCAACGGAGACAATGTGTGGCAACAGCGCGGACGCTATTGTCGTGAGCACAACCAACGCCACTGCGACGGCGCTTACATTATTCGACCGCTGCCGTTTCAAGTCGACGCTCACCATTTCTTGCCGTTTCGGTTGGGGCCAAGCTGCGTGCCAAATATGTGCTTTTCCACCCAGGCGCCAATCGAGTGTTGGTCGCTGCCTTCGGCAGCAAGGTTTTCGGGTGGCGTGAACGTCTTGCTTGTTTCGATGCGATCTTCGTCGCTTTGGCCGCGTTTATCTGTCGCCCGAACGGCGATGCTGCAGATTTCTGTTGGCGTCTCGCATTCAAGCTGCCACGCATGCCGCTGGCTGTCGAAGTACATGCTCATCCAAGGCCCGCGGCCAATCCGGCATTCCACGAATTCGATGCCTTCGCCGCTCCAGGCTTTCGCGCGGATCATGGTTCGAGGCGCCGCGGCATTGGCGAACGCCGTCCGATTCGTTGCGAGGCGGTGGTCGGCAGGTGAGGTGATCAGAACCAAGGGCCAGCCAGATTCCAGCGGCTTGAAACGCCAGCTCACGTTGCCCTGGTCGATTGCCATAACAGAAAATCCAGCCGGTCCTTCTTCAATTTGCCCGGTCGAACGCGTGGTGGCAAAAATGGTTTTGCCGTCGTTTGCCAGTTCGTTGTAGTGCGTATGCCCCATATCAAAGGCCAGCACGTTGTGCTGCTCGATCAATCCGATAAGCACCTCGGCTTCGCTTGCATCGGCGAGACCCGCTGGATAGGCGTGGGCGAACATGGCGATTGCGAGATGTTGGCGCGTCGCCTGCTCCAATTCGGTACGCAGCCATTCCAATTGATCCGGGCCAAGCCGGAAGTCGGGGCCGCCTTTTCCAGCCGACACGAAATCCAGGAAGAGACAGCGGCAGGAATTGACGGTGATTGCCTTGGGGAGCCTTTCATCGCAAAGTGCCGCATAGAAAGCATTGAGGCTGCGCGATTTGAAGTCGTGATCGCCTGGCAGAATATGTAGTGGGAGCTTGAGCTTCGCCAGCTCCGACCGCAAGATGGCATATTGCTCCGGTATGCCATCATCGGCATTGTCCCCTGGTAGTACTGCAAAGTCGATGCCCTGTGTCAGGTGAGTGTTGGCCTGTGCGATCAGTTCGCGTAACGCAAGGTGATTCGGTTGTCCGGCTTCTGTTAAATGAAGGTCTCCAATGTGCATCCATGTCGCGATGTCGTCCCGCTCCACTTTGGTTGGACAATCGGCGTCGGTATTATTCAATTCCCGTGACATCATTTTTTCTCCTGCTTAGATATTTCAAGAGTTTGAATTTGAGGCTTACCTGTCGCAGTGATCATTGCGATTGCAGGCAGTCGCCAACGGTAAGCCATGCGGCAAATGCTGTTCATGGCTGTCACATGCAAAAACCAGACAGGTGAGACGGTGACAGCACCGGCAGTGGTGCCCTGGAACAGCCTGCCGCCTGCCCGTCCGGTGACCGCATTGATGTAGGCGCTATTTGTGTTTCGTCGGGACGAGGTGGTCAAGGTCATCGCCTATTTCGCGTGCCTCGATGGCGGTCCCGTGCAGCACGGTTAATCCTTCTCCGCGAATAGCAACGGTTTTGCCCGCGGAGATGAATTTCTCACAGTGGTTTGCACCATGCGGCGCCAATCTGACGATGCACCCATTGTCGAGCAGCATGCCGCGCACTTCTCCTTTGGGGTCGTGCAGTGGGCGCACAACCCGGCCTTCGAGCTGCATTGGCTTTCTCTTTGCATGCTCTTTATGCTCGGGCCGTTCCGAAGCGTGAGGCGGGCCATTGTCCAGGATACGGTGGCCGTCAGGCAAATCGAAGGCAATCGCCGCGATAACGTCACTGCGAAGACGAGGCCGGACGCCGCGCACGGTGAGGTGCATTGCCGGGTCCTTCTCGACAGCCGCACATATTTCCTCCGACATGTGGCGCGGAAAATGAATTTCGGTCCCGTCGACGAACATCATCCCGTCGACTTCACCATGCATGTTCAGCAGGAATTGCGAGAAAGTCCCGGTAGTCGCCGGAAGTTGATTCGGATCGATCCAATGCATTGCGTACTCCTTATTCAAATGATTGTCCAAACCCGGCCAAACGCGGTCAGTACCGGCGGATTGGTCCGGGCGAATTTGCGCTTAGGGGCGGGGCGGCCTTGGTGCGGGTTCGCCGATGTCCACCGCTGTTTCACGTGTGGTGCCGATGCGTTGCACTTCCATGACCTTGCCCAGCGCGCTGACATAGGTAGCGCCCTGTGCAAAGACGCGTCGACCGGGCTGAAGCAGGTCGGTGAATTGTTGCGCCTCGATGGGGGGAAGGCGTAGTACTGTCCCGTTCTCAAGCAGGGCGCCATTGACCTCTCCCTCCGGACCGTGGAGGCTCATGTGCACCCGATCCGCAGCTTCGGTCAGTCCGCCTACGCCCACTGGTGGCAGCCGACCAGGTGATTCAAGTCCTGGCCCCGGGCGCGGCGGACCCAGGACCTCATTCGGTGCGCTGTCAGAAATGGTGACATTCGTCGCTTCGTCGGTGATCGACACTGCCTTGACGAGCGGTATGGACGCGGCCTTAAGACCCCGGATCACAACCTTGTGGCCGGGCTTGAGGGAATAGGCAATTTGGCTGGAGAGTTGTGGCGGAGTCTTGACTTCGGTACCGTCGCTTAATATCAGGCCGTCGATATCACCGCGGGGCGATAAGGTGTATTGCCATACCTCGCCGCGGAAGGCCGGTAATTGCGCGGGATCGTAGACGGGAACTGGCCCTGCAGGTGCAGACGGGATTTGCGCAGACGCCGCGTGCTGCAGTGTCAGCGTGGCAGCAACAGCCAGCATCAATAATCTGTTTTTCGGATTCATTTGCGTCACTCCTTGGTTGATGAACCTGCAGAGTGATCAGCAATCGCCGTGCCAGAAATAAGTTATTGATTTTTCTGGATTTTATTTTTCGCCTTCGCCATCAACGTCCGGATCGGCGACACCATGCGTCTTATCTTCGGACACATTGATGCCGTATCTTTTTATTTTGCTGTAGAGAAGTTGGCGATGAATGCCGAGTAGCCGCGCCGTTTCTGCACGGTTGCCGCTGCTCCGATCGAGCGCGCGGCGGATCAATAAATCTTCGAGCCGGGCGATGGCCGATGGCAATGGCTCTTCCGGCCAATCCAGCATGATCGAAGACAGATTTGCAGGGGCAACGAATTCCAAATCACTCGCTTCAATTTTATTGCCGCGTGCCAATGCGGCACAGCGTTCCATTGCGTTACGAAGTTCCCGCACGTTACCTGGCCACCCGTATGCGATCAGTCGGGCAGCAACATCGGCGCCCAAGTGCTTGCCGCCTAACCCGGCAAGAAAATGTTCGGCTAGCGGCACGATGTCAGCGATACGCTCACGCAGTGGTGGAAGATGAATCGGTACGACATAGAGACGATAAAACAAATCCTCGCGAAAACTACCCTCTGCGACCCTCTGGCGAAGGTTACGATGCGTTGCGGCGATGACACGCACATTGACTGGAACCGGTTTACCGCCGACGGGTGTCACCTCTCGCTCCTGCAATGCACGTAAAATCTTCGTTTGCGTTGCAAGATCCATGTCGCCTATCTCGTCAAGGAATAGTGTTCCCCGCTCTGCCTGGCGGAATGCCCCGGCGCGGTCCGAGGTTGCGCCGGTAAATGCGCCGCGCACATGTCCAAAGAGTTCGCTTTCAATCAAGTCGGCGGGTATCGCTGCGCAATTGAGCGCCACGAAGGGGTGATGCGCACGAAGGCCGTGTTGATGGATTGCCCGGGCCACCAACTCCTTCCCCGTGCCGGTCTCACCGGTGATCAGTACCGTGGCTTCCGCATCGGCCAATACGCCGATCGTCTTCTGTACCGCGCGCATCGCATCGCTTGCGCCAATTAGTTCCTCCTGGGACGGTGTGTTGGCAACGTGCTCCGCGTACGATCCCAGCGCAAGCATTTCGTTGAGGACTCGAACCAAGTCCGCGCGTGCGATGGGCTTGGTTAGGTGATCGAATGCGCCAAGACGCATTGCCTCAATCGTGTTGCTTGCGGTTGCATAAGCGGTCAAGACCGTGACCGGCGGAAGATTAGGCTGCTTATGTAGCCGCCTCAATACCTCCAATCCATCCATGCCGGGCATGCGAAGATCGAGAAACATCGCATCAATGGCTTCCTTGTTCAATGCGGCCAAAGCCGCATCACCGGAGCGGACGGCGCGAATATCATGTCCGATGTCACGGATCGCTTCGCCGAGCGCATCGAGCATGCCGGCATCATCGTCGGCGATCAATATGGTAGCCATGGCAATATGATCTCAAATAGCGTGCCGTGCTCGGCTTGGCCGAAGCGCACGTCGCCGTCTTGCGCCTTGGCGATTTCCCGCACGATGGACAAACCCAGTCCGGTTCCGTCGGCTCGGCCCGTCACAAAGGGTTCAAAAAGGTGTTCCCGTATATGATCCGGCGGTCCCGCCCCCGCATCCTGTACCGAAAAAATAAGGTCTTTCTCGTGGCGGGTCGCGGTAACCTTGATCGATGAGTTGTCGGGCGCCGCCTGCAAGGCATTGAGAATGAGGTTATCCATTGCGCGCGTCGTCTGAACGGGATCGAAGTAAGCCGATACTTCGTTTGCCGAGATTTCCCAGCTTATTTGCCGTGACTGAGCCAGTTCGACATAAGGTGCGATGCAGGATTCCAGAAATGAAACCAGATTCGTTATAGACCGCTCAGGCTTGTCATTTTCAGTCATGCTCAACAGCCGGCGCAACAGTCCATCGAGGCGGTCGACCTGTTGCAAGATTGCCGCAAGGGCAGAATCCTTCCGATTCAGATCGCCGTCGATGGCGTTTTCAGCCTTCAGTTTCATCGCGCCAATCGGATTACGGATTTCGTGAGCGATTCCGGCTGTGAGGTGCCCGATGGTGGCAAGGCGCTGGCTGGCCGCGACTTCCCTGGCCAATTGTTCTTCCCGTTCTTTGGCTTTGGTGAGACGTGGCCCGGCTTCGTTCAATGCAGCGATGATTCGGTCAAGCTCTTTCTCGCCAGTCGTCTGCAGGACAGGCAGAGCCGCGATATCGTGCGCCGCAAGAGCCTGTTCGATTTTACCTACGTGGCGTGTCCACATTACCGTCAAATGCGTCAGCAGGACGGCGGCGGCGAGCACTGTGGCCAAGAGGATGCCGAGCCCTGACATCAGCTGCACGTAACTTCCCCCGGAAAACGGGTGCATCCGGGTCATGGTCCATGCCGTCATCCGCGGAACCGGGCCGCGAAGTGGGCAGGCGGAGATGAGCATGATTTGCGAAGCCATGTCGTAGCGGTTGACTTTGGGCCGGTCCTCGGATAATGCGGCATCACTGATACCTTTCACCCTGGCGAGTTCGGCGGCAGGGAAATCCGTCTTTGGTCCGGCGCCTTGATATGTCGGGAAGGCGTAAGCCAATGAGCCAGCGTTTTCATGCCAGATTCCGCCTTCGATTCCGCTGCGGTCATGTAAGGCAGACTGAACGACGGCATTTAAGTCTCGGCGAAATGACGCATCGGCCAGATCCGGATTTTTCTCATGCCATCCGGACGTATAAAACCGGTAAGTGCCGGCGATTGCATCGCACGCTTGCTCTATTTCAACTTGCGCGCGGCCGGTTTGGGCCGTCGCCGATTGTTGAAACATGTCGAACATCAAGATGCCGGTTGCGCCGGCGGCGCAAACCAGCAGCAGGAGCAAGACCAATAGTCTTCCACGCAGTGATCTCACGATTGGCCCTTTGTTTAAGCACTAATGCTTGTTCAAAAGCGCCGTTACCTTGTCCAGCAGATCGTTGAACACAAACGGCTTTTGCAAAAACAGGTCGTATCGCACAGAAGATAAATCGTGCTGCTTGGGTGAGGCGCTCATGAGGATGAAAGGAATATGGGCCGTAGACGGGGCACTTTTCACTTGGGTGCACAATTCCAATCCATCCATTAGTGGCATCATGCAGTCGGACAGGATAACGTCGGGCGTGAAATCCTGGAGCACCTCGAGCGCCTGTCTGCCCTGCGATGCGAGGACGACCTTGAAATCATGCAACTCGAACAGCATGGAAAACGTATCCGTGATATCAACTTCGTCGTCAACGATCAAGATAGACTTCATTTTTTCAGAACCATCAGCCTGTTGATCGTCACTATCTAGTCCGGCTTGTCGTCAGTAAGCCGGTCGTGCGCGCTATTGCCCGAATTGCCCTCCAACTCAAGACCGGCGCGCGTGACGGATATGCCGGCGTCGGAAATATGCATCTGGTGATCAAGCATTTCGTATCCGTTTTCCCGCAGCTTCATAACCGATATCTTTCTGAAGCGCGCCCTATCTGCCTGGCCATATTCCAATAACATGATGTTGTCGTACAGTGCCGACGAAAACGAATCCGCATTCAAGAAGCCGCTCCCGAAGTAGGGAAGCTGCTCGGTGACAAATGTTGTGACCCCTCGAACACGCAACTCGTTCATGAGTGCGATCAAAAATGAAACGGCGCGTTCCGGGTGCGCGGCGATATTGCGGAAGCCGTCCAAACCGTCAATCAATAAGCGGGTGACACCGCGCTGTTTGATGACATCGAGCATCCTGCTCGCGACTTCGTCGATCAGCAATTCCAGTGGTAGGTACCACATGATTTCCAAGTTTTCGTCGGCAATCGATGAAGTCAGCTCGAGTCCGATTTTTTCTGCCTTGGCAATCAGGCTTGGGGGCGATTCGTCAAAACCCACGACCAGGCAGCGTTCGTTGTCGCGTAGTCCCTGCTCGATGAAATGAAGGCCCATGAGTGTCTTCCCTACACCCGGGCTGCCCAGCAAACAGGTCACCGATCCACGGACTACGCCGCCACCGATGCATTGGTCCCAGCTTGGGATGCCGACGCTCACGTGGCCTGTCGATGCTGCCGGTGCAAGGTTTGAACGCGTCGAGATCGCTTCGATGCGAGGGAAAATGACGACGCCGTTTTCCTTGACCTTGAACACGTGCTTACCCAGCAAGTGATCTGCGCCGCGGACTTTGTATATCTTGATTTCCCTTATCGGCCGCATACCCTGGTGGCGTTGGCTCAGTTCAATCACGCCATCCACCAGGGTATTTTCGGAGTCGTTGACATTGCCTTCCACCGGGGAGATCAAGAATGTCGTACAGACCATGGATGCCACGAGGGAGTTCAGGGAGTGCATGAACTCAGCCAAATCCAGGTCCGATGGGCCCGAATTGCGGACCGATCTGAAACCGTCGATGATCAGGATGCCGGGCTTGTGCGTCGTCAGCATTCCGGTAATCAGCTTCAACAAGCCTCGTAGCCCCTCTTGGGCCAGGCTGGCGTATCCGCCAAAAAGCATGACGCGTTCCCCGACCAGGGACTCATCAAAAAACGAAAAATTGCTGAAGTGATTGAGCATCTTTACATGCGACTCTGCAATCAGGGTGAGGATCACCACCTTTTCCCCTTGCTTCGCATGCAAGAATCCAATTTGGCAGGCGAGTGTTGTCTTACCGCTTCCGGCCAACCCTTGGATCAGATACAGACTTCCAGAGGGCAGGCCGCCGCCAAGGATCTCGTCAAACCCGACCACACCGGTGTGCATCAACTTGATTCGCGCCATTTTGTCCATAGTCCCTCTGCTTGGGTTGTATCGTTCGCCGATAGCATTTTACCCGTCACATCTTGTCGGAACGCATATCTAAAAGGAAATGAATTGAGCGCAATGCTTGTCGACAACTTTTTCAGTCAGAAGTTCATAGATGCTCGATTGAATCGGAAATTGACCTATACGCAATTTCATTCTTCGAATTTGCTCGCGTAGTTCAGGGAGATGCATGGCAGCCAATGTTTCGTTGGAAATGGCGATTCGTTTGGCAATCTCTTTGGTGGAACGTGGTCATGAAGTTGCTTGCGCCTGATTATTCCTGAAGTGTCGCATCTACCTCACCGATCCCATATTCGATTCAAAAAGCGGGGCTCGGGACTAGGGCCTGTTGCCATTTAATTTGGGAGTGCGAAGGTACCGTATGCGTTGCAGGCCTAGGCGCGGCGACGCGTCGTAGTGGCGCTACGGCAAGGATGCGGATGGCCGCCCCCTGCAACAACGGCATGCGACGCATACGGCACCTTCCCGAAGGGTTCAGCGGGGCCGCCTAGGCCAGAATGCGCGCTGGCGGCGTTGCACGGCTTGCGAAGGCACCAGCCTTCGCTTCGCCGCGCGCCTTGCCAGCACGCATTCTGGCTTGAACGCATCTCCCAAATTAAATGTCAACAGGCCCTAAACTTGAAGCAATTTTCAATGTATTTTATGTGGCAAAATGGGCCGGTTTTTGGTGCAATTCCGCAGCTTGGCGTGAAAACGAAAGCTGTACCCTTTCACATGCACGCATAAGTTGACATGACATCACCTGCCAATCGCGATCTTGCACAAAAGCAAAACCGATTTTTCGAAACTATAAATCAGGAACGTCGGTCGCAAGATGAGGCGATGGCAGCCGAGCCGGGATCGGAGGCTCGCGATGCGGCCATCCGACGGTTGGCGACACATAGAACGGCAACTGATCTCGCCGCCGCCGCTGCCTGTAGCGGCTTGAGCGACATTTCCGTTGCGGTGGAAGAGCACAAAGACGAGCCTGCTCGTTTCGCCAAATTATTTTCGCAGGCGCCCAGTTTCATGGCATATCTGCGTGGCCCCACCCACGTTTTCGAATTCGCCAACGCCAACTATTTGAAATTGGTGGGAAACCGCGCGGTTCTGGGAAGAACAGTAGCCATGGCGTTGCCTGACGCGGTCGAGCAGGGCTATCTCGAACTACTTGATCGTGTTTTTAAGAGCGGCGTTGCCTACTCCGCCGAAAGCGCGAAATATTTGATGAAGGTTGGCGACGATGCGCCGACCGTGGAGCTCTACGTCGACTTCGTCTTTCAACCCCTCCGAGATATACACGGTAACGTTGAGGGCATTTTTGTTGAAGGAATCGATACCACGGATCGCGTGGTTGCTCAAATGCGCAGAGAGGCGCTTTCAGCGCTGACTGAAAGAATCGCCGAGGCCAAGTCAGCGGCCGAGATTGGTTTCTGCGTCGCCGAAATGCTTGGCAACTCATTGTCGGTTAGCCGGGTGGGCCTCGGGAGCATCGATCACCATCTCGAAACGCTCATGGTGGAGCGAGATTGGTGCGCCCCTGGAGTCGAAAGCCTGGCGGGTGTGACCTATCTGCGTGACTACGGCTCTTTCATTGACAGCCTGAAAAAGAATGAATTCATCGCTATTGCCGACGTGAGGGAGGACCCGCGTACCTGCATGGCTGCTTCATCACTTGAAGCCAAATCGGCTCGCTCTTTCGTGAATGTTCCAGTGGTCGAAGCGGGCAACCTGGAGGCGGTCTTCTTCGTCAACTCCGACCAGGTTCGCCACTGGACGGTGAGCGAATTGGCGTTTGTTAAAGAGGCGGGACAACGCGCCATCAACTGGCTCGAACGTTTTAAAAAAACACTGGCGTTGAAAAAAAGCGAAACCCGGTTGCTTGCGGCCACCGAGGCGGCGCAGCTCGGCTTCTGGGATCTGGATCTCGCGACTTCGACTTTGGATGCGTCACTGCATTGCAAGAAAAACTTCGGGCGCGACTTGCATGAGGCGTTCACCTATTCCGAACTGCTGGACTCTGTCCATCCCGACGACAAATTGCGAATGAGAAAGGCTGTTGGCGAATCGCTGGCTACCGGCCAAACTTATGACATTGAATACCGCATCATCCGTCCGGATGGAAAATTGGCTTGGGTCCGCGTGACGGGAGAAGTGAAATATGATGCCGATGGCGTACCCTCCTCAATGGTGGGTATTTCGCAAGAGATCACGGATTTGATGTTTTCGCGCCGTCGCGCTGAGTTGCTGGAATTTCTTGATCGCAAGGTCTATAACGACGCGGAAGGGGCGGATGATGTGGCCTACAAAGCTGCCGAGGCGCTGGGCCGGGTACTGGACGTCAGTCGTGCAGGCTATGGCACCATCGACAAACAGGCAGAGACGATCACGATCGCACGCGACTGGAATGCCCAGGGGATTCAAACGCTCGCGGGCACGCTTCACTTCAGGGATTTTGGATCTTATATCGAAGACCTCAAACGTGGCGAGACGGTCGTCTTTGAGGATGCACGCAAAGATCCACGAACATTGGACACCGCTGACGCCTTGATTGCAATTAGTGCGCAGGCCGTGGTGAACATGCCGGTGAGTGAGGCGGGCAACTTCGTGGCGTTGCTATACCTTAACAATGCGACCGCCAGGCCCTGGACCACGGACGAGATGGCGTTGATCAAAGAAGTTGCGAATCGTACCCGGCAGGCAGTCGAACGCCGCCGCGCCGAGGAAGATTTGAAGCTGTTGGCAGGCACGCTCGAGCAGCAAGTCCAACAACGAACTTCCGAACTGATGAAAACGGAAGCCATTCTTCGTCAGTCGCAAAAGATGGAGGCGGTTGGGCAACTCACGGGCGGGCTGGCGCACGACTTCAATAACTTGCTCGCGGCAATGTCCGGCAGTTACGAACTGCTTAAGCGAAAACTGAACGGAAACGGAGACTTGATCCCCTATATCGATGTCGGTCAAAGGGCGGTCAAGCGCGCCGCCTCACTGACCCATCGGCTTCTCGCCTTTTCTCGTCAGCAGGCTCTCGAACCGAAGGTGCTCGACGTCAACCAATTGGTTGGCGGATTCGAAGACTTGATACGCCGCACGATAGGCCCGCAGGTTGATCTGGAGGTTGTTGGATGCGTCGACCTATGGCCGGTCAACGCAGACCCTGGCCAATTGGAAAATGCATTGCTCAATCTCTGCATCAACGCAAGGGACGCGATGCCCGAAGGCGGAAGGCTGGTTGTCGAGTTGGCCAATTGTGATCTGGACGGGCGCTTCGCCGGCGAACTCGAAATACCGCCTGGAAAATATATCTCCATATCCGTGAGCGACGAGGGATGCGGCATGGATACAATGGCCGTGGCCCGCGCATTCGATCCTTTTTTCACAACGAAGCCGCTGGGTATGGGAACGGGTCTGGGATTGTCGATGGTTTACGGCTTCACCAGGCAGTCTGGTGGTCAGGTGCGAATCCATTCCACCTTGGGCTCCGGCACCAGCGTCCGCATCTATTTGCCTCGATATGATGGCGGCGCGGGTATCAGCACCGAGGAGCCGGTTGGCGAAGTGCTTCCAGCTCAAAGTGATCATGGTGAAATGATTCTCGTGGTCGACGACGAAGGACCCGTGCGTGTCTTGATGGCGGAAATGCTGACCGAATTGGGTTATCGAGTTTTGGAAGCCGACGACGGTTCAAGTGCGTTGGCGTCGCTTCATGCGACCCCTTCCATCTCGATTCTGGTAACAGACGTGGGCTTAACTGGCGGGATGAATGGCCGGCACTTGGCAGATGCGGCGCGCATGATCCGGCCGGAGCTAAAAGTATTGTTCGTCACCGGCTATGCCGAGAATGCAGCGTTAAGCAATGGCTGTCTGCCCGAAGGAATGCAGGTTCTGACGAAACCGTTCGATCTGAGTGTATTCGGCGTCAAGGTGAAGACCTTGGTGAACACTAGATAAAACCATTGTGCCGTGCTTCAAAACGCCTATTCCACCGTAACGGACTTGGCAAGGTTACGTGGCTTGTCCACGTCCGTTCCACGCGCCAGCGCCGTGTGATACGCCAGCAACTGCAGCGGCACGGTATGCAGAATCGGTGACAGCACGCCATAGTGCTCAGGCAGGCGGATTACGTGTATGCCCTCGCTGGGCACGATGTGCGAGTCGGCGTCGGCGAACACGTAAAGCTGGCCACCGCGGGCACGCACTTCATGCATGTTGGATTTCAGCTTTTCGATCAGTGCATCATTCGGTGCCACCGTCACCACCGGCATTTCCTCGGTCACCAACGCCAGCGGGCCATGCTTCAATTCGCCTGCGGGATAGGCCTCGGCGTGGATGTAGGAAATTTCCTTGAGTTTCAGGGCGCCTTCGAGCGCGATGGGGTAATGCAGCCCGCGTCCGAGGAACAGCGCATTTTCCTTGCGCGCGAATTCTTCAGCCCAGGCGATGATTTGCGGTTCCAGCGCCAGGATTGCAGCAATGGCTGCAGGCAGGTGGCGCATGGCTTTTATGTGGCCGGCTTCGTCGTCGTCCGTCAGCCGGCCTTTGCTTTGCGCCAGCGCCAGTGACAGCAGGAATAGTGCCGTCAGTTGCGTGGTGAAGGCCTTGGTCGAAGCCACGCCGACTTCGATGCCCGCACGCGTGATGTAGGCCAGAACGCATTCGCGCACCATGGCGCTGGTGGCAACGTTGCAAACCGTGAGGGTGTGCTGCATGCCTTGCGCGCGCGCATGCTTGAGTGCGGCCAGCGTGTCGGCGGTTTCGCCGCTTTGCGAGATCGTCACGACCAGGGCATTCGGATTGGGTACGCTGTCGCGATAGCGGTATTCGCTGGCGATTTCGACGTTGACCGGAATCTTTGCGATCGATTCGATCCAGTACTTGGCCGTCAGGCCGGCGTAGTAGCTTGTACCGCAAGCCAGGATCAGCAGCGAATCGATCTGCTTGAACACGCGGTAGGCACCATCGCCGAACAGCTCGGGCATGATGCCGGTGATGCCTTCGAGCGTGTCGCCGATGGCGCGTGGCTGCTCGAAGATTTCTTTTTGCATGAAATGACGGTAAGGCCCCAGTTCTGCCGCGCCGCTGTGCGCATGCACGGTGCGTGCCTCGCGTTGCACTTGCCGGCCTGTGGCATCGGCGATCCAGGTGCGCTGCAATTGCAGGTCGACCACGTCGCCGTCTTCGAGATAGATGATCTGGTCGGTCACGCCGGCCAGCGCCATGGCGTCGGACGCGAGGAAGTTTTCCCCCTTGCCCAAGCCCACGATCAGGGGCGAACCACGACGCGCGCCGACTACGCGGTGCGGTTCGTCGCGGCAGAAGGCGGCAATCGCATAAGCCCCGATCAGGCGCTTCGCGGCTTGCTGCACGGCGTCGAACAGGTCGCCGTGATAGAGATGATCAACCAGGTGGGCGATGACTTCGGAATCGGTCTGGCTTTCGAAGGTGTAGCCTGCGCCTTGCAGTTCAGCACGCAATTCGTCATGGTTTTCGATGATGCCGTTGTGGACGATGGCGACGCGCTCGCGCGAAAAATGCGGGTGGGCATTGTGGGTGGCCGGTGCGCCATGCGTGGCCCAGCGTGTGTGGGCAATGCCGGTGAAGCCGGCCAGCTCCGCGTCGCCGATCAACAGTTCGAGGTCGGCCACGCGCGACGTGCTGCGCGACCGTTTCAGGCCGCCATCGACATGCAGCGCCACGCCGCAGGAGTCGTAACCGCGATATTCAAGCCGTTTCAGGCCTTCAACCAGGATGGGGGTGATGTTACGTTGCGCTACTGCGCCGACGATGCCGCACATGGAAGCCTCACAAGCAACTTATTGGAATGTGCTCATGCTAGTGCGCTTGTTGTGAATTAAAATTCCAAAATTACTCATTAAATGAAATTATTTGTGCTTACTGTACATTTGTGAAATAATAAATTGAAAAGAAAAGAATATTGACTTTATATTTCGTCGTGATGCCTGAAAAAATCGAGCTCGACGACCTGGACAAGCGCATCCTCGATGCCTTGCAGAGTGACGCTTCGCTATCCAACCTTGACCTGGCGGCACGTGTGCATGCCACCGCACCGACCTGCCTGCGCCGCGTCAAGCGCCTGACCGATGCCGGCGTGATCGTGCGCCGTGTGGCACTGCTCGATCCGCACCAGCTCGGGCCTTCGTTGACGGCCATCGTCGAAATCACGCTGGACCATCAGGGCGCAGAGAAGCAGGAAGTATTTGAAGCCCTGGTTGCAGCAGAAGTGGCGATCCTGCAGTGTTACCGCGTTTCGCCCGGGCCGGACTTCGTCCTGGTCGTCCAGGTAGCCGACATGCCGGCTTACCATGCTCTGGCTCACCGGGTGTTTGCCGGACATGCCAACGTGCGCAATGTGCGTAGCTTCTTTTCCATCCACCGCAGCAAGTTCGAAACCCGGATTGCGGTTTGATCGGGCTCCAAGCTGGCGCTTTCAGGGCCGCGCCGTTGATCATTTTGATGCCGATTTGACAAAGACGGGCCGGGCAAAGCAATACTTGCGATGAAAAAGCTTTCTTGCAGTCAAGCGCAAGCAGCGAGCTTGCGTTATTATTAACATCTAGTATGTCGACCAATTTTTACCCCTCTTTACCACAGGAGTGTTGTTTATGAAGCGCTTTGTAGCAGGCTTGTCCCTCGGGCTGATCATGATGACGGCGCAGGCAGCGCCGATGAATAACGCGGATGTGATCAAGCTGATCGATGCCGGGATGTCGGAATCGGTGATCATCCAATCAATCTCCACGAGCGCCACCAAGTTTGACGTGTCGGCTGACGCGCTGATCAAGCTGAAGGCAAAGGGCGCCACGCCGGCCGTGTTGCAAGCCATGATGAATGCCAAGAATGGCCGTCCGGTTTCTGCCACGTCGGCCGACACCGGCGGCTCGGTGGCTGCTGCCCCCCACCAACCTGCCATGCATGGCGGCGGGCTCAATCCCGAAGAAGCCATCGTCGTGACGAACGGGACGGAGTCGCCAATGCAATACATCGTGCCCGAACTGCGCACTGCAGCGCGCGTTTTCGGCCTGGGCGGCGTGGCTTCCTATGCTTCGTTGCAAGGGGCGACGGCTGCGCGCAAGCTGCCCGGCGAAAATCTTCAGTTCATCATCAGCGTCCCCAAGAATGCCCAGCCGATCAGCTATGTGACGTTGGCCAACTTCGCCGTGCGCAACAACGGCACGCGGGAAGTCATGATCGGTGGCGGCTACATGAGCTATTCGAGCGGCATCAACAAGGACCGCGTGGTGCCGATCAAGACCGAGCAATTAGCCGACCAGTCGCGCGCGCGCGACGGCTTCGTGCTGTACAAGGTCATGCCGGAAACCACCCTCGCACATGGCGAATACGCACTTGTGCTCTATACCAAGGAAGTCCGCGTGGTGGGTTACTTCGCTTCGGCGGCAAACAGCTACTTCGACTTCAGCGTCGAATAAGCGCAGCGCAAACCGCACGCATTGCCCGCATGGCCGGGCAATGCAAGCGTGTTTTTTTGCCTCTCCTTATTTCTTGATTTTCTCCGGCCGGGTCCAGCCTTCGATGGTGGTCTGGCGTGCGCGCGACACGGTCAGCTTGCCTGCCGGCGCATTGCGCGTCAGCGTGGTGCCGGCGCCCAGCGTGGCACCCTTGCCCACGGTGACCGGGGCCACCAGTTGCGTATCACTGCCGATAAAGGCCTCGTCTTCGATCACGGTGCGCGACTTGTTCACGCCGTCGTAATTGCAGGTGATGGTGCCGGCGCCGATGTTGACCTTCGAACCCACGGTGGCATCGCCCACATAGCTCAGGTGGTTGGCCTTGCTGTGCGCGGCAATCTGGCTGTTCTTGATTTCGACAAAATTGCCGATGTGGACATCTTCGGCCAACACGGTGCCCGGGCGCAGCCGCGCGTAAGGCCCGATCTGGTTGGCTGCGCCGACTTCGGCATCTTCGATATGGCTGAAGGTCTTGATATTGGTGCCACGGCCGATGTGCGCATTGCGGATCACGCAGTTGGCGCCGATGTTCACGCCATCTTCCAGTTCGACCTTGCCTTCGAACACGCAATTGACGTCGATGCTCACGTCGCGTCCACAGACGAGTTCGCCGCGCACGTCGATGCGCGCCGGGTCGGCCAATGTCACGCCCTGCTCCAGCAGGCGGCGCGCCGTCTGTAGTTGCAGCAGGCGCTCCAGTTCGGCCAGTTGCAGCTTGCTGTTGACACCCAGTGTTTCGGCAACGTCGTCGGGCTGGGCGGAAGCCACCGCCACGCCATCGGCCACGGCCAGGGCCACGATGTCGGTCAGATAGTATTCGCTCTGGGCATTGTCGTTGGACAGGTTTGCCAGCCAGGTCTTGAGCCGTGCCGTCGGTGCAACCATGATGCCGGTGTTGACTTCCTTGATGGCACGCTCGGCTTCGCTGGCGTCTTTTTGTTCGACAATGCTGACGATGGCACCGTTCTTGCGTACCATGCGGCCATAGCCGGTGGGGTCGGGCAGGGTGACGGTCAGGATGGACAACTTATCGCGCCCGGCGCTGTCCAACAAACGCTGCAGCGTGCTGGCCTTGGTCAAAGGCACGTCGCCATAGAGCACCAGCGTGGGCACGCTGTCGTCCAGCCGGTTGGCTGCCTGTTGCACGGCGTGGCCGGTGCCGAGTTGCGGCTCCTGCAGCGTAAAAGCCAGGTCGGCCGCTTGCAAGGCTTGCGGCACGGCGTCACCGCCATGGCCGTAAACCACGGTGAGAGTGCTAGGATGCAAGCTGCGGGCGGTATCGACGACGTGGGACAGGAGCGGCTTGCCGGCCAGGGGATGCAAAACTTTGGGCAGGGCGGAATGCATGCGCTTGCCCATGCCGGCAGCGAGAATGACGATGTTCATAGGCGACGATCAGAAATGATGCAAAATTCTATCATCAGGCGCTGGCGTTTGTGGTTTGCATTGGGAGTGGCCTTATTGCTGGCCGCTTGCAGCATGGGCCGCCTGGGTTATAACAATGCCGATACCATCACCTACTGGTGGCTCAATGGCTATGTCGATTTCGACCCGGGGCAGGGGAGCTGGGTCAAGCAGCGGATCGATAATTTTTACGCCTGGAACCGCCAGACCCAATTGAAAACCTATGTGCCCATCCTGGCCAAGGCGCAGCATATGCTCGACCATAATGTCGGCAAGGCTGACGTCATGGCCGAGTATGACGACCTCGGTCACGCGCTGGACCGTGCCGTCGAGCGGGCCGCACCCGACATGGCGGACCTGGCGATTGCGATGAACAGCGACAACATGGATGCGCTGAAAAAGAAGTTTGAAGCCACCAACCGCAAGTTCCGCAAGGAGTACCTCGATGGCGACCGCGAAGAGCGGCAGGAACATCGCTACAAACTGGTGATGGAGTGGGCCGAATACTGGTTCGGTGACTTCAGCGACGAGCAGGAAGCGGCGATTCGCAAGGCGTCGGACACCAGGCCGCTCAACAACGAATTCTGGGTCGAAGACCGCACGGCGCGCCAGCAGGCGCTGATCGCCATGATCGACCGGATCCATCGCGAAAAGCTTTCGCACGATGCCGCCACGGCGCTGATCAAGACCTACATCGCCAACAACTTCCTGGAGCGCAGGGATGCCAGCCCCGAGATGCAAGCCTTTTTCGCCGCCTCCAAGGACGGCCTGGCGCAATTGAGCGTGACCATCATCAACCTCACCACCCCCAAACAGCGCGCGCATGCCAAGGAAAAGATGCAGCAATGGATGGACGACTTCAATACCTTGGCTGCACAGTCTTGATGCCCCTCATGCCAGGCTGACGTCGTCGCGCGTCGGCCCATGCGACGCATAGAGCGCCACCGGCGTCAGGGCGTGGCGCGCGGCATCGAGCAGGCCTTCCGGGGCTGCCTCATGTTTTTCTCCCACGCCGTACCACGCCACGGATTCGCCCACTTGGTCGAGGCAGGTCAGCGCCAGCGACAAGGTCGTGGCAATGCCGGAACCACGCGCATCGCCGTGGTCGCTCTGAATGCTGTGCGCGAGCAGGTCGAGGTCGAGATGGGCGAAGCGCAATGCGCCCTGGAATTCATTGCGCAGGTTGGTGTCGTCGCGGATGCCGGCATAGGGCTGCGCCGGCAATTCGCGAGCCAGCGGACCGGCGCCATGGCGCGTCAGGTAGGCACGGCTGCAATAGCTCAGGTCCAGCGTGGCGATGCCGGCTTCGCGCGCCAGCACCAGGGCATTGCGCACCCCGGTGCAGGACCGCGTCACGTAGGGAAATTCGCCGCGCACCTGGTCCAGCAGCAAACCCTGCGCGCCTTCCATCACGATGCGGCGATAGTCGAGCAAGATGGAGGGCGATGCCGGAGACGTCATGGCACAGAATTGCGCCGCTGCGGCCACGAAGTCTTCCATCAAGGCATCGGACTGAATCATCGCGTTTTCCTCTTCGGTCGGGCCGCGCGCTCCAAGTGCGGCCAACCGGCGTGGCAGGTAGTCGCTGCGCAGGCGCTCAAGCCGGTGCAGCAGGAAACCATCGCCCTTGGCCAGGTCGCCCGCGTGCAAGGCATGCACGGGATCAAGGCAGCGCTGTACCGTCTCGCCGAAGCCGAGGCCACAACTGCCATGCCGGCCATCGCCGCGCCGCCGTTCCAGCAACTGGTTGACCAGCATGTCGTAAGGCGTGGTGATCATGGCGCGCGGGTCGACGTATACCACCGGCTTTGCACTGCCGGCCCGCTGCAACAAGGCCGCTTCCTTGAGAAACAGTTGCGGGTGACAGGCGAAATCGCGGGCCAGGAAGGTGGCGCCGCCGGCCAGTGTAGCGCTGCCGAAATGGCTGAATACATGGCGTCTCCCGTCAGGCGTGGTGACCGTGTGTCCGGCCTGTGCGCCACCGTTGAAGCGCGCCACGATGGCTTCGGTGCCGGCCGGTGCGCCGTGATGGTCCGTCATCAAGCCCTTGCCCTCGTCGCCGTAGCCGGCGCCGATCACCACGTGTGCACGCCTACCCATCTGCATTCCTTTCCTTACAGCCTGAGCAAGCCGCTCTTGGCTGTGGTCGCCGTCGGCAAGGTGGCAATCGCGCGCGACACCACGTGTGACGCATCGCCGCCCCAACTGCGTGCCACACTGTCACGGTCGCGCCCTTCATTGACCTCGATGGCCGATACCACGACTTCGGCCAGCTTGGTATGGTCGGCCAGCCGCAGCACACGCTGGCCCAGCAAGTCGGTCCATTTGTCGAGCACGCGGTTCATGTGCATGCGCGCATAGCTGCCTTCTTCGACGATGACGTGGAACACGTGATAGCTGCGGCCCACCATGGTCAGCAAGTCGCGCACGGAAAGGTCGCGCTGCACGTCGTCGCCGAAGATACGAGCGATCTGTTCCTTGAGCAATTCCTCGGGCGGTTCCTCGTCGCCGACCGTGAACAGGTAACCCTTCTTGCCGCGTTTCTCGAAGCAATCGGCAGCCGTGTGGGCGGCGGCAAAGTACCACGGCAAGTGGTAACCCTCGTGCGAGTTGCCGCCACCACCCTTTTCCAGCCAGATCATCTTGAGCTGGTCGGCAATGCGGATGTCGGCTTCGAATTGCGTGACTTGCAGCGGCGCACGGTCGCAATAGGCGTCGCCGATGCCGCAAGCCAGAATGTGCGGGTCCGACACCGGCTTGCGCGCCAGGATTTCCTCGACCAGCGTGCCCAGGCCCTGGCGCGCCAGCGTGTCGGCGATCATGCCCATTGAACCGGTGACGTCGAGGCCGACAATGATGGCCGTCGATGCCGGGTTCATGTCCGAATCGCGCGATTCGCGTAGCGCGACGCCATAGGGGTTGAGTTCCTTTTTCATGCCGCGCGAGGCGAACACGTCCGCCGTCGATTTTCCCGCGACCGATGCGCGGGCGCGTTTCCAGTCATCCGCGTCCCAGCGTGATGAGCCCATGTCGTACTCCTTATTTCGAATAAATGTCGCTATGAGACAGATTCATTTCGACGAAGCGACGGGCGCCGAAACTATCTTTCAAAATGTGTTGCTGCCAGACCCTATATTCTTCAGCAGCGTCGTTCGATGCCGGCAGGCGCAACCAATCGAGCATCACGGCAGGCGCTGCTTTTTCATGCACAAGGCGCGCCCCGCCCAGGTCGCCCAGCAATTCGCGCCCCATCGCGCGGATCAATTCCAGGTCCGTGCGCGGGTCGGCCTTCTTGTGCCGTAACAGATCGTAGGGTCCGTATTCGATGGCGCGCGCCGGCAATGCCGCCAGCGACTGCCCGACTGAACAGGCATACCACCAACCGCCTGCCAGCATGCCCGTATGGCGTGCCGGCGAAATGCAATAGGTGTCGGGCGAGATCGCGTTGTGCGTCAGGCCGGCGTATTGCAGATAGCAAGCCAGGTTGAGCGCACCGCTGATGATCCAGGCCACGTGGCGCGCATCGAGCTTGCCGCCGGCATGTGCCAGCACGTCGCGCAAGAGCAGCATCTCTTCCGGTTTGCTCCACACAATCACTTCCGCATCGGCGGTCGTGAAGCGCGCCAATGGGTGCGTTGCCGGCAGCGCCGGTACAACCTGGCGCCGCATGAGTTCATTGGCGAAGCGCATGACAGCGAGTTTGCGGCAGGCTTGTGCCGCGAGGTCGGCGTGCTCATGCGGCAGCACATAGGTCATGGCGCTGCGGCCCAGATATAGTTCGCCAATCTCCAGTTCATGTCGCTTCAGGTAGCGCACCTCGAAACGCCGCCCATCCTTGGCCGCAAAACGCTTCAAGCCAGGTTCTTCCCAGGTGCCGGCGGCGAGGCGGCTGCATGCTTCGGCATAGATTGCGTGTACGTGGGCCAGCACCGCATTGGCACGCGGGTCGCGGCAGCGGTCGGGGTGCCAGCGCGCAGCCAGACGGCGGTATTCGCGTTCAGCCTCGTCGGCGCGACCGGTGAACAGGCGCTCCGGCGCTTCAGGCGGAATGGCCAGCAAGTGATTGGCATCGTGCTCGTGTGGCGTGTTCGTGGCGGAAGTGTGCATTGCTGTTTGTATTGCGTGATGTCGTTGAAATCATTCTAGGTCACTTAGTTTAAAAAGTAAACTAAGCTCGTGAATATTACCGGAGCACGGAAATCCGGTTGCCTGCACGCGAGCAAGCACTTTATACTTCAAGCAATTATTATATTTATGATAACTTCACAAAGTATCGATCATGCAAAACAAAACCGTCGTCGCCTGCCTGCTTTCCCTGCTGTTTCCGCTGGCTGCTAGCGCCGGCGGCATTTCCATTGAGTGCGGCGAGATGAGCAAGGCCATGCCATTGAAGATCGGCGACTTGCCGCTGGCGAGCAAGGAATGCGCCGTGATCCCGGCCGACGCGGCGGCCAACATGCACACGTATCCGCGCCGCTGGATCCGGGCCGTATATGGTGTGGAAGGCAAGCACTACATCGAGGTCAAGCTTGACGATGAGCACCAGGACCCCATGCATGATATGGCGGGCAATCCTGCAATCATTGCGAGCACCAAGGATGCGGAAAAGACGCTGGCCGATGCTGCGGCAAAAGGCATTCCCGATTTCGTGAAGGCCTACCAGGATTTGCGCATGCATATGCGCGTGGTGCCGCTGTCCCAGCCCGACGAAGCGGTGCTGACCTGGCACGATGACCCTGAAACCACGACCACCGATGTGCAGGGGGCTGTCTACGGCACGGTGCAGGTGAGTATCATCATGACGGCGCCCGATATCGAAGCGGCATTGAAGATGCTCAACCAGGCCAACAGCGTGATCAACTACTCAGTCATGCGCTGAGCCGACTTCCTCAAGTAGCCAGTCGCAAAAGCTGCGCAAGGCGGGATCGTTGGCGCGGCCTTCCGGCACCAGCCAGTAGTAGGCGCGCGAGGGCACGGTCGGCCCAGGCAGGGGCATCACAAGCCTGCCCGCGTCGAGTTCGCGGTCGATCACGGGGCGCGGCCCCAGCGCCACGCCGATACCGTCGACTGCTGCCTGCAAGGTCAGGTAAAAGTGATCGAACTGTTGCCTGCCCCTGGGTTCCAGCCCCTGCGCGCCGGCTTCGCTCAGCCAGCGCTGCCATGACAGGTGCCGCCCCGCCGAAGAGAGCAGCGTATGGCGCTTCAGGTCGCGCACCTCGCGCAGGGGCAGGCGCTTCAGCAGTGCCGGGCTGCACACAGGTATCTCGCGTTCGACCAGGAATTCGCGCGTCACGTAGCCCGGCAACTCCAGCGGCCCGCGCCGTATCGCCAGATCGAAGTCCATGCTCTGGTCAGGCGGGCGGTCTGATGTGATCAGGTTCAATTCCACACCGGGATGGCGCAACTGAAAGCGCGTCAGGCGCGGCAATAGCCAATGCATGGTGAAGGTGGGCAGGGCATCGAGCGTCAGGCGCCGTTGTGTGCCGGTTTCTGAAACGCGCCGCGTCGCACCGGCAATGTTCTGGAAGGCCGACTGCACGGCAAGAAAATATTCCCGCCCCGGTCCGGTCAGCACCACACGCCGCCCGTGCCGCTCGAACAAGGCCGTGCCCAGCCACTCTTCCAGGCTGCGCACCTGGCGGCTGATCGCTCCATGTGTCACATACAGGCTTTCCGCCGCGGCGGAAAAGCTGCCCAGCCGGGCGGCTGCTTCAAAGGCGCGCAAGGCATTCAAGGGCGGCAATCCAGTGCTCATGCTTGTGAGTATATCTCACATGAAAGCGCAGGATAAATCGTTTTTCATCGCAGCAACAGGCTGCTATTCTGCATGCATGGATACCAGCATTGACACCACAGGTAACAAGCAGCCTCCGATGACGAAGGGGGCGTTGTTCCGCTGCTTTTTCTGGATGGGTGTGGTCAGCTTTGGCGGCGTGTTGCCATTTGCTCGGCGTGCCCTGGTGGAAAAGGAACGCTGGCTGACGGCTGACGAATTCAATGAAGGTTTGAGCCTGGGCCAGATACTGCCCGGTCCGAACGTGGTCAATCTCTCCATCATGCTCGGCGCACGCTTCCATGGCCCGCTCGGCTCGCTGCTGGCCTTCTCGGGCTTGATGGCGGCACCGTTTGTGATCCTGATGTTACTGGCAAGCTTCTATGGCGCTTACGGCCAGGTGCCGGCAGTGCAACACATCATCAATGGTACGGCCGCTGCCAGTGCCGGCCTGGTGGTGGCGGTGGGCTACAACATGCTGGCGCGCCAGGCCAAGTCCTGGAGCACCACGGGTGTCTCGGCCTTGTCTTTCCTCGGTTGCGGTGTGTTGGCCTACCCCTTGTTGCTGGTGCTGGGCGTGCTGGCACCGGTATCGGTTTTCCTGGCCTGGAGGACGCGCAAATGAATGGCCGCTCCCTTTCTGAAATTGCAATTTATTTTCTTGCGCTCTCGCTGGTTGCCATTGGCGGTGCCAATGTCGTCATCCCCGAGATGCATCATCAACTGGTGGAATTGCGCGGCTGGATGAGCAGCACGGAATTCGTTTCGCTGGTGTCGCTGTCGCAAGCCGCGCCGGGCCCCAACGTATTGATCGTCGGCCTGATCGGCTGGAAGGTGGCCGGCATATCCGGTGCGCTGGTTGCCACCATCGCCATGTGCCTGCCGTCATCGCTGCTGGTGTTCGGCTTCACACACTTCTGGAACCGTTTCAAGGAAGCGCCCTGGCGTGCCGTGGTGCAAGCCGGACTGGTCTCGGTCACGGTGGGCCTGGTGCTGGCTTCGGGTTACGTGCTGACGCGTGAGGCAGACCACACCTGGCTTGCCTACGGTGTGACGGCCCTGGCGGCGTTTCTCAGCGTGAAGACGCGCACCCATCCCCTGCTTTTACTGGCCGGCGCAGGTTTGCTCGGGCTGACGGGATATATTTGATCAGACGGTGCTATGCGTTACCGAATCGCTCCATTCAAACGAAGCGATTTCAAGTTCATATAGATCGTCATGCGACAGCTTGAGCTTGCGCAATAGCGGTGGAATCAGTTCCTGCGATTCCTCGATGCGTTCCAGGTGCTCGGCCAGCTTGAGCAAGTCACCATAAAAGCCGCGGCGTGCCAGCAATGCCTGGGCCACGTCGTCGCTTACGTGAATCTGCTCCAGGATGGTTTGCATGGGCATGCCGAACAGGGTATCGGTCAGCGACATGATGCCGACGGTAAACGCGGTGTCGGCAGTGCTGCGGCTTTCAGGGTCGACCCTGCGCGCCAGCAGCTCCAGCATCTTGCCGCGCGTGGTGGCTAACGCCAGCAGGGGCGGCAGGCTTTGCCCCTTCTTGCCCGGTTCGGCATAGAGCATGATCTGCAGCCAGCGCCGCAGGTGTTCGCGGCCCAGCACGATCAAGGCTTGCGACAGCGAATCGATACGCTGGCGCGTGCCAAAGGCCGGCGCATTGGCCAGGCGCAGCAGGTTCAGGCTCAGGGCCACGTCGCGCTTGATCGCTTCTTCGACCTCGGCCGTGTCGGCATCGGACACCACCAGCTTCATCATCTCCATGACCGCCATTTGCGAAGGCGAAAGTTTCTTGCCCGACAGCAGTGAAGGCTTGGCGAAATAATAGCCCTGGAAATAATCGAATCCGAGATCGAGACAAATCTTGAACTGGCCGTAGGTCTCCACTTTTTCCGCCAGCAATTTCTTGCCCGACTGCTTGAACTGCGGAGTCAGTTTCAGCAGCGCGGAAAGCGGCATGTCGCGCAAGTCGAACTTGACGATATCGGTCATCGGCAACAGCTTTTGCACGTCGGCACTGTCGGTGATCACATCGTCAAGCGCAAACTGGAAGCCCTGCTCGGCCAATTCCTTCACCCGCGCCACCACGGCAGGCGTGGCTTCCACCGTTTCCACGATTTCCAGCACCACGCGCTCGCGCGGCAGGAAGGCGAAGATATCGCTCATCAGCACCGCAGCATCGACGTTGATGAAACCTTGCACGTCGCCGATCACCTTTTCGATGCCGAGTTGTGCGGTATGGGAAATGACGGCTGCCGTGGCCGAGAGATCGTCGGTGATGTTGGCTGCACCGACTTCCCCACTACGGAACAGCAATTCATACGCCACCAGTTCCTGGTTGCGGTCCAGAATCGGCTGGCGGGCCAGGAAAAATTCCCTGACGCGTAAGGGTGGTACCTGAGAGAGCGTTGATTGATCAGACATGGTCGGATGATTCGCTCGCACGAATGGGAGAGAACAACATGAACGTCTCCCTGCTAAAACGGAATGTACCTTAATTTTGCAGATTTATTTCGCCACGCCGCAAAATTTCATGGTGCAGTGCATTAGAGCTGCCGTTCTCAGACCGGCACACCCTCGACAAACATCTTCAATTCTCCGCTCTGGAATGGCGTCCAGGTTTCATTGTCGGTGAGCGGTTCCGTCACGATCACGGCGACGCGGTCGGTTGGTGTGGTGACCTGGGAGAAGTCGACGCGGATGTCGTTGTTGGCCAGTTTGGCTGCTGCAAACGGATGCTGGCGCACGATGTAGAACAGGTTGGTCGAGCAATGCGCGAACAGCGCAGACCCATCCGACAACAGCATGTTGAACGGGCCATGCGAGGCAATATTGCCGGCCAGTTCGGCCAGCACCTTGCGCAACTCTTCCAGCGCCGGCATCTGTTCACCGAAACGTTCGCGCAACACTTGCAGGATGTGGCAAAACGCGCGTTCGCTATCGGTCTGGCCCACGGGGCGGTAAGGCCCGGAGATGGGCGGCTGGAAATCCTTCAGGTCGCCGTTGTGGGCGAACACCCAATAGCGGCCCCAAAGCTCGCGCACGAAGGGGTGGCAATTTTCCAGCAAGACTTCGCCCTGGGTCGCCTTGCGGATGTGTGAAATCACATTCTTCGACTTGATCGGCCAACGTCTGATCAAATCGGCCACGGGTGAATTGACGGCCGGCTCATGGTCGACAAAATGGCGCACGCCGGTGCCTTCAAAAAAGGCGATGCCCCAGCCATCCTTGTGCTTGTCGCTGCCGCCGCCGCGTTCGGCAAAGCCGGTGAAACTGAACACGATGTCAGTAGGGACGTTGCAATTCATCCCGAGCAATTGGCACATGGCAAGGCAAAGAAAGTGGACGGCTCGTAAGCATACCATCCCGGGTTTTATATTCCTCCCTGGCAACAAAAAATGCTGCAAAAAAGACAAATGAACCAAGATGTCAAAGGCCGGTCATATTCGCGCACTACGATGGCAAATCAATATCTGGAACGTTTATTCGGGTGGTACAGGGACACTATGGACACTAGGCTCTTCATACACGGTGGAACCGGGCTGGTTCAACAGCAAGACGGCAGCATGGACTGGACGCCGGCCGACGTTACGCTTTACGGCGCGCGCATCGATTATGTCGGCGGTTCGGTCAAGTCCGGCACCGAAGGCACCATGTTCGATGCGGAAGGCTTGCTGGTCTTGCCCGGCATGGTCGACCTGCACGGCGACGCGTTTGAGCGCCAGATCCAGCCACGTCCCGATACCCAGTTTGCCCACGACATCGCCCTGGCCGATACCGACCGCCAACTTGCCGCCAACGGCATCACCACGGCTTGCCATGGCCTGGCTTATAGCTGGGAAGGCGGCCTGCGTGGACGCGAGCCGGCGCTGGCTTTGCTCAGGCAGGTGGCACAATTGCGCGGCACCGGCCATGTCGACCATCGTATCCACCTGCGCTTCGAGACCCATCACCTCGAAGGCGTGGCGGATGCGCTGGAATGGATTGCCCAGGGGCGTGTCGACTTCTTCGCCTTCAATGAACACCTGCCGCAAATCGTCGCCGGCTGCAACCGCCCGGAAAAGCTGGCTGCCTATGCCGCCCGCGCGCGTTGCGCCACCGACGGCTTCAAGGCACGTGTCAAGATCGCAGAGAGCCGCGACCGTGACGAGGTGGCACAAGCCGTGGCGCGGCTGGCCGAAGCCTGCATCAAGCACCGCGTGCCGATGGCATCGCACGACGACATGAGCAGCGCCGACCGCGAGCGCTACCAGCAACTGGGTGTGAGCATTTCCGAATTCCCCATGACGCAGGATGCGCTGTTTTCAGCACTGGCTTTCGACAACCGCGTTATCATGGGCGCACCCAATGTGCTGCTCGGCGGCAGCCATCGCGGCGCGCTGGCCACGATCGACGCCGTCAAGAGCCGCATGTGCGACATCCTGGTTTCGGACTACTACTACCCCGCCATGCTGCACGCCCCGTTCAAGCTGGCCCACGAAGGCGCCTGCACACTCGCCGAAGCCTGGCGCATGGTGTCGGAACAACCGGCTGCTGCCCTCGGTTTGGCCGACCGTGGCCGCATCGCCTCGGGGCGCCGTGCCGACCTGCTGCTGGTCGAAGCCGGCCCGGCCGGTTCTGCACGCCTGGTTGCGACGATTGCCGGTGGCCGCCTGGCTTATTGCGCCGAGCCGGCACGTATGGAAACCAGGCGCTCCTATTCCATGGCCGCCTAGCTATGCGCTACGCGCTCTATTTTGCGCCCGAGCCCGGGTCTCCCTGGGCCGAAGCCGGCAATAGCTGGATAGGGCGCGATGCAGAACGCGGTGCAACAATCGGGCAAGACAGCGTGCCCGGCATTCCTTCGGTGTTGCTGTCGCAACTGACCAGCGGCGCGAGGCGCTATGGCTTTCATGCCACCCTGAAGGCGCCGTTCCACTTGGCCCCGGGTTTTTCTGAAGCCAACCTCGAAGCCATGGCCGCAGCATTTTGCCAGGCGCAGCGTCGTATCGCGGTGCCGGCCATGAAAATCAAGCCGCTCGACGACTTCCTCGCCTTGCGGCCCGATGGCGCAGAAGAAGAAATCGGCGCGCTGGCCATGCGCTGTGTCAGCTACTTTGACCTGCTGCGCGCAGCACCGGCCGACAATGAACTCGCCGCCCGGCGCCGGCGTGGCCTGAGCCAGCGCCAGGAAGCCTTGCTGCAGCGCTGGGGCTACCCCTACACCGAAGAAGAATACCGCTTCCACCTGACCCTCTCCGACGACTTGCGCGAGCTCGATGACGACGCCGAATACGCCATGCGCCGCGCTGCCGAAGAACATTTCAATGCGGTGGCGGCGCCCTTTGTCATCGACCGTTTGAGCATCTTTCGCGAACCGGCTCCGGGCGCACCATTCGTCGTCTGGCGCAGTTTCCCCTTTGGCGACCGTCTGCCGCAGGCCGAATTGCCTGCTCCGGGCCGCCTTTTCTTTTTCGTCGGCCCCTCCGGCGCCGGCAAGGATGCCTTGCTGCGCTGGGTACAACAGCGACTGCCGCAATCGAACACCGTCTTCGCCCGCCGTACCGTGACCAAACCGGCTGCGGCCGATACACATGAAGCGGTCGACACGGCAAGTTTCTGGAATCTCGCAGCGGCAGGCCAATTCGCCATGCAATGGCAGGTCGATGGCATCTCCTATGGTGTGCGGCGCAGTATCGAAGCCGACCTGCAAGCCGGCTTCGATGTGGTGATCAACGGTTCGCGCGAATACGTGCCACAACTGCAGCAGCTTTACCCGCAGGCGCAAGTCGTGTGGATCGAAGCCGAAGCGGCCTTGCTGGAAGAACGCCTGACGGCACGCGGGCGCGAGAGTGGTGCAGCACTATTGCGCAGGATCAGCCGCGCCAGCCAGTTTCCTCCGCTGGAATCGAGGCAGGTGATACGAATTGACAACAGCAGCGAGATCGAGTCCGCCGGGCAGCAATTGTTGGACCTTCTCAAGCGCTGACTACGCACGGCAAAAGCCAATAAGCCGCAATTTCAACTAGCTTGTTTTTTGCCGTATTGCGCTGGATTTCCCCCGGATTCGCCAACCGCATTGTAGTATTGCAAAACCCTCACGAACCTCGATATGACCGGCCATGGCACTTGCAGCCAAAACGCCCGCACCTGCACCGCATCAGGCCGCACCTTCCCGGTCACGGGAGGGCGGGCGCGAGTCAAGTGCATCCGCGGAGTTCGTCGACAACCGGCCTGGCGCGGCGGTGCAACGAAAGCTGGCCGACATGATCGTGCAAAGCCCGCGCAGCGTGGCCCAGGCGCGATTTGTAGCAGGTATCGATGCCAGCGCCAGGCAATTGTCTGCAAGCACGGCGGGGAAAGGGGAGGCACCGGCGCAGCGCAAGACGATCACCGTCGGCAGCGGAGGGACGCAGACTAAGGTCGATTGGGCCGAAGGCAACCTGAAAGGCAGCGGCGAGCCGGTCGGCATGGGTATGGCTGCGAAGAACCTGCATCGCGATAACGTCGATGAAGGTGACTTGATCGGTTCCACGCCGCGTGCGGCGGCGCAAAAGAACCTGATGGCACAATTGCCCACGGCGCCCAAAAACAAGTCAACCGACAAATATATCAAGGGCCACCTGCTTAACCATAACGTCGGCGGACCGGGCGAAGACTTCAACATGTTTCCCATTACGGCCTCGGCCAACAGCCTGCATCATTCCTTCGTCGAGAGAACTGTCAAGCAATGGGTCAACAAGGACAAGCAGCGGGTCGACTACAGCGTGAACGTGAAAAATGTCAATGATCATTCCGACGGCGCCGCCAAGGCCGGCTACGTCAATTCGTACTTCGACTGCCAGGCCAAAAACCTCGATACCAACGACACCTTAAGTGCGCAAATTCATTCCAACTTCGGTATCAAGGCGACTGCAGCCAGCACGAAATTCGTGGGCGTCAACATAGACTTGGCCGATGACAATCACAACTTCGCTGAAAGCAGTCTGCTCGGGCAACTCTACGCCAAGATCAAGGATGTGGATGATCAAGAAAAGGTCGACATCCAAATTTCGATTGATGCGGGATTGACCGTGGACCGCTTGAAATTGTTGTTCGCCAGCGACAAGGTGCTTGTGGGAGGATTCATCCAGGAGGTTGCTGGTACCAAGGGCAAGCGCTTTACCGATCGCATGGAAGCAGCCTTGAACGATGCCATTGTCGAAATCATGGAAGTATTCGTGGCGAAAAACGACAAGAGCGGGCAAGGCGATCTGGAGGGCGAATACCCGACCCTGACGGCATGGTTGAAAAAATAGAAGCGATCACCCCAACCGTAAGCTGCTTGGCCAATTGTCTGCGGCGCGTCGCCTGGCCCTGCTTATTTTGAAGCGGGTTCTAAGCCTTCTTTCCCTTGCACTCCGTATCGGTAGTCAACCACGGGTCCCGTTCCGGAAACGGGTAGTGCTGGCTCAAAAAGTCCACAAAGCTGCGCACCGTCGCCGAGAGCAGGCGCCGGCTCGGGTACACCATCATTACGCTCATCTGTCCCAGGTGGTAGTCCGGCAGGAGCCGCACCAGGCGGCCGCATACCAGGTCGTCGGCCAGGCTGAACGATGGCCGGATCACGATACCCATGCCGGCCATGGCGCACTGGCGCAGCAATTCGCCGCTGTTCGATACCATCTTGCTGGTCACGGGGATGTGGGTAGTTGTACCGTCCGGCCCTTCGATGGGCCAGCGGTGGCGCAATTGCTCGAACGGGAAATTCAGGCAGGTGTGGTTCGATACGTCTTCCGGCACCAGGGGCGCGCCATGCTTTTCCAGGTAGCCGGGCGAGGCGCACAGCAGCACTTCGGTGGTGCCGATCTGGCGCGAGATCATGGACACGTCGAAGCGTTGCAAGCCGATGAAGATGCCCAGGTCGAACCCTTCTTCGACCAGATCGACGTCGCGGTCCGACAGTGTCACGTCCAGCGTCACGTCAGGATACTTTTGCGCGTATGCGGGCAAGAGCTTGGCCAGCTGCATCTGGCCGAAACCGAGGTGGGAATAGACGCGCAAGGTACCGGATGGCTTCTTGGCCTGTGCCGAGGCGATGGCGTCGGCGTCGTCGATATCCTGCAGGATCTGTTTGACGCGCTCAAGGTAAGCCATGCCGGTTTCGGTCAGCGAGAGCCGCCGTGTGGTGCGGTTCAGCAGGCGCGTGCCGAGGTGGCTCTCCAGGTCGGCCACATGGCGTGTGACCACGGCATTGGATAATTCGAGCAAGGTTCCGGCGCGGGCGAAGCTGCCTTGTTCGACGACCTTGGCGAAAACACGCATTGATTGCAAACGATCCATCTGATTTTGCGCAATTATTGCGGCTGGAGAAATAGTCTAATACTCGAATAGTAAAATGTTTTTAAATTTGCTGCCAAAGACTTGGTAAAAGGGCCCGCTTTGCGATAATGGCTGGAAACATCGGACCGGGTTAAGGGAGACTCGCATGTTCAATGCCCTCAAGCGCCTGATCAGCCGCGAACCACCCAAGCTCAATCTCGACCCGTTCGGCCGTGAGGCAGAGCAAAAAGCACGTGCCGCGCAACTGGCAGAGGCCATGGCGCAGCGTGCAGCCTTGCCGGTGGTGTTGCGTGAAGAATTGCTTGATGCCAAGACACGTATCGCTGGTTACCGTTTTTCCACAGTCTGGAGCCATTCGCTGGAACCGTCCCAGGTCAAGGCCACGGTCGATGCCTTGAAGCGCGAAAACGTGGCGGCATTCGCCGAGCGTCGCCTGGCCCTGATCCCTCTACTTGCTTACAACTGGTTCCGCGCAGACTATGCCGCGCTGGCTGCGCCGCGCACAGTGTTCCTGCTCGACGCACCGCCGCCGGATGCCGGTGGGCTGGAACGCTGGCGTGAAGTGTGCCGCAGTGTGCAGGCCAGTGGCGCCCAGCTTGCGCTGTCAGGGATGGAAGTGGGGCGCGATGCCGATGCGGTGCTCAACGCCGTCAATGTGCTCTATCTCGATTTTCCATCCTATTCGCTGGCCAATTTCGAGATGGCCATGGCGCGCATCAAGCGCAACTACCCGGCGATGGAAACCCTGGTTGCCGGTCTCGCAGGCTGGGCCGAGCGCCGCTTGTGCGATGCGCGTGGGGCAAGTTATTGCATGGGGCCGTTTTCCACGGCGAGCGACACGGAAAACCAGCCTGGCGACCTCAACCAGGGCCGCATGGCCTTGATCGAAATGCTGAACCTGCTGCGCCGCGACGCCGACCTGAGCGAAATCGCCGGCGTGGCCAAGCGCCATCCGGAAGTGGCATTGAAGATCGTGGCGATGGCGAATTCGCCGATGCAGGGCTTGGCCAAGCCGGTTGCCAGCATCGATCAGGCCGTGATGATCCTCGGGCGGCAAGAATTGTATCGCTGGCTGTCGATCGGCATGTACCGCGCCGGCAGCGATGCGCCGCGTGACGCGGTCTTGCTTGAACTGGCGCTGGTACGTGGCCGCTTTCTCGAACTGGTCGGGCAGTTGCATTATTCGAAAGCCGAATGCGAGGAATTGTTCCTCGTCGGCCTGCTCTCGCTGCTTGATGCCATGTTGGGCATGAGCATGGCACGCATACTCGAGCACCTGCACCTGTCCGAAGCCATGTGCGATGTATTGTTGCGCAGCGAAGGGCCGTTGGCGCGTTACCTGTTGCTGGCCATCGCACTGGAAAAAGGCAAAAGCGAAGCGGTTGCGCGCTATGCCGAGCAGGCGGGATTGCCACAAGATGTCATCGCCGAGGCTTGGAGCGAGGCGTTTGCCTGGACCGACGAAGCGCTACGTTCCGGTGCCTAAAGCATGGCGCGGCAACGCCAAAGCGCGTGGCCTGATTCGATATATTTACGCTCGAAGGGCGTGATCGGTGACGCCGTCCCGTATGCTTCGCACGCAACCGCCTTTCCGCTCAACTGCGTCAGCGCTGCCGCACACTCTTCGACATACACACGCCAATTGCTGCGGCATTCGAATTCGCCGCCAAGTGCCGCCACCACGGGAAAAACGGCATGCCCGTGCCAGCGCCGGTGCAATTGGCCGATCTTGGGCCAGGGATTGGGGTAGAGCAGGTAATGGCGCACCGGTCTGATACCGGTATCGTGCAATAGGCGCCAGTAGTCGACCAGGTCGGCACGCACGCGGATGAAGTTGGGCGGCAACTCGCCATGCCACAAGGTGTTGCGCCCCGTGCGGTCGGCCGATTGATCGACACCAATGATGAAATGATCAGGGAATTGTGCCGCCAGATGCATGGTGGAGAGACCCACGCCGCAGCAGGCATCGATGACCAGCGGCATTTCACCGTGCCCACGCCATGCCGCCATGCTGCCGTCGAAAGCGGCTCGGTTATAGTCGGCGTAGGGTTTGCGGAAAGGATGCGCAGCGTGGCGTGCAACGAGCGCAGCGAGCTTGTCGCTGGCTTGTTGCTGCGTGCTTGCTATCGGAGATGAATTGCCGCGCATGGTGCTCAATACGGGCGGTGGAGAATGCAAGAATCGGGGCCACGTTTCATGACCCCGATTTTACTTTGATGTTGCTTCAGTGTGGCGCGGGCCTCGGTTCTTAGTGATAAGTGACGCGATGGCTCATCACGGCATCGTAGCTGCCAAGGAAATCGTCAATGTCTTCCACGGTCGGTTCGCTGGCAATGAGGCTCTTGACGTTCTCGCGGAAAATTTCCGCCATTTCGCCGCGAATGAAGATTTCGCGCTTGCCGGACTTGTCCGTGATTTCGTACCCGCCGGATTGGAGCGCTTCCATCTCGCTATCGACACCGAATTCGACAACACTGTATTGATCGCTGTTATAAATCAGGTTCATGATGGCTCCTTTGGCGATGGTGGCGAAACGATATTCTGTTAATCGCCTGTTCCTTACGGGTTGTTCATTTAACGCAGCAGGTGGAGCTTGGGTGTACCGATTTCAAGTTGTCACAAAAAAATATTACTAAATATTGGCTGACAAAGATATGCAGTTTTTGCAGCTTTTACACAAGTTAACCTTTAATGTGCACAGATTTGGCATCGAAGTTCGAACAGAGTTCCAAGTACAAAATGGCACTATTACCAAAGCGTGCCCGTTCGGCAATTCATTCATCGGCTTGAATGAATGGTTCCAGCGACAACAGGTTGGTGTAAGGCGGGGAAGAGAGGAAGTCGCGCAGGCGATCGATGTGTTCGTCGCTGGCGATGCTGAGGTAAAGCCGTTCGGGCGGATGGCGCAGGATGCGGTTCAGGTGCACACGCAGGGTCAGGTTTCCCATGCAGCACATGCAGGCAGGTGCGACGCGCACCAGCGGAAACCGTGCCTGTGCCGCGAGCGTTTCCAACGAATCGGAACCGGAAGACAAGCCTTCGAGGATGAAGGCAGTGGAGAGATGGGGATCGAAGCGGAGGGCGATGGCGGCTTCGCGTGAAGCCGCCGTTTTGCCGGTGACGAGCGTAAGTTTAGTCGGGCCGATCAGAATCAGCCGCCCTTTTTCGAGAGCTTGCCCGGCTCCACGCCAAGCTGCTTGAGCTTGCGGTACAAGTGGGTGCGTTCCAGGCCGGTCTTTTCCGCCACGCGCGTCATGCTGCCGCCTTCACGCGTCAGGTGGTGTTCGAAATAGGCACGTTCGAATGCATCGCGCGCTTCACGCAGCGGCAGGTCGAATGAGAGCGAGAACAGTTGCGTCTCTTGCTGCATCATGTTCATCGAGGTGACCGAAGCCGGGCTGTGCACGGGATTGTTGGCCGCGTAGGGCACTTCCTGCACGGTGCGGGTCGGCTCGATCTGCGGGCTGGCCGTGCGCACCTGGATGTTCACCGGACGCACGGTCTCCACCGAGCGCGACAAGCCTTGCTGCACGGCCTTCAAGAGCTTTTGCAGCGAGATCGGTTTTTCGAGGAAGTTGAGTGCGCCGATGCGTGTTGCCTCGACTGCGGTGTCGATGGTGGCATGGCCTGACATCATGATGACCGGCATGGTCAGCAAACCGTCGCGTTGCCACTCCTTCAAGAGCGTCACACCGTCGGTGTCGGGCATCCAGATATCGAGCAAGACCAGGTCGGGGACGCTGGCGGCCCGCGCTTCTCTTGCCTGTTGTGCATTTTCCGCCGTGATGACGACATGTCCTTCGTCGCCCAGAATTTCCGAGAGCAACTCCCGAATGCCCATTTCATCGTCTACAACGAGGATATTTGCCATGTGCCTACCTTCTCCAATGCCGCGATTATTCCACGGGTGCTAACTTTAACAGCAAAATTGCAACCTTTGCACCATTTGCGTCAGTTCGATTTTGAATATCGATGCGTCCACCGTGTTCTTCGATGATTTTCTTGACCATGGGCAGCCCCAAACCGGTACCGCGCGGCTTGGAAGTGACGTAGGGTTCAAAGGCGCGCGCCAATATTTTGGACGAAAATCCCGGGCCGTTGTCGGTGATGGTCAGGCGTACGGCCGTTCGGTTTTCCTCGTTGGAGCCCTGATAGCGTATGGCCTCGGTCTGGACATCAATGCGCCCCGGCTGTTCCGGGTGGTCTCCGACTGCATCTTGCGCATTTTGTAATAGATTGTGTATGACCTGGCGTAACTGGGTCTCATCGCCCATGATGGCCGGCAAGTCCGGCGCCAGCCTGGCGTGGATCACATCGCGGCCATCGCCTGACAGGTAGAGATGCAAAATCTCCTCGACCAGCAAATTCAGGTTGAGCGGCGACAGGACAGCCGGCGGCGCCTTGGCATAGTCGCGGAAGTCATCGACCATGCGCTTCATCGCCGACACCTGGTTGACGATGGTGGTGGTGCCTTTTTCCAGGATGGCGGCGTCGGCCGACATCAGCTTGTCCATCAGCTTCATCTGCATCCGTTCGGCCGACAGCTGGATCGGCGTGAGCGGGTTCTTGATCTCGTGCGCCAGGCGGCGTGCCACTTCGCCCCAGGCAAAGGCGCGCTGCGCCGAGATCACGTCGGAGATATCGTCAAACAGCACCAGGTAGCCACGCTCGTTGCCCACGGCCAGGCGCGAGCCGCGCGCCAGGATGGTAATGCTGCTGTCGTGCTCATCGCTGGCGCTGGCCGCTGCGCCGGTGGAGCTGCGCGGCAGTTCAATCTGGCGCTGCCAGTGGCCGCGCAAGCCTTCGGTGTGGCTGGCCGCAGTCTGTGCGCTCTGGTCGGAAAAGGCCTGGCCGATGGCGGCATGGAAGGCTTTCAATTCCTCGATCTCGGCCAGCGGCTTGCCCAAGTCGTCTTCGAATTCATGTTGCAGGATGCGTTCAACCGATTCATTACACGATACCAGTACGAAATGGCTGTCCAGCACCATCACGCCGGCCGACATGTTGGCCAGCACCGACTCAAGGTAAACCTTGGCTTCTTCCAGCGCGGCGCGGTTCAATTCGACCGAGGCACGGGCATCGGCCAGCTGGCGCGTCATGGTGTCGAATGACTGGGTCAGCGTGCCGAGCTCGTCGGAACTGGTGACGATGGGGCGCGGCGAGAGATTGCCTTCGGCCACGGCCTTGGTACCTTCGGCCAGCAGCAGGAGCGGCTTGGCCAGGTTGCTGGCGATGACGAAGCCGGCGGCGACTGCGCAAAAGGTAGCCAGGAGCAGGGTCAGGGTCAGTGTTTCAATGTAGATCTTGCGCAAGCCGGTACGGCCAAGCGAGCGCTCGTGATACTCGCGTGAGGTATCGGACAGCGCCTTGGCGTTGACTGCCAGCGACGTGGGAATCGGTTGCAGCAATTGCAGGAAACGCGCTTCCTGCCCGCTCCATTCGGCCGACGCCGGTGGAATGGCCAGCACCACGCGCATGCGCAGGTTGCCGCTGTCGGCACTGGTGGCGTCCGCCGCATCGCGGCTCTCCAGCGCCGAATAGCCGCGTGTCAGGCGCGCCTGCTTGATCATGGCGGCCGTCGGCAAGTCCTGGGTCTGGCCAGCCACGGTGCTGCCCGCATCGGCCAGCACGCGCCCGCTGGCGGTCACCACGGTGGCTTCGAGTGTGGGGTTGGATTCGGCCAGCTTGCTCAATTGCGTGGTCTGGCCGACCGGCGGCAGGTCCGAGATTTCCAGCGCCACACTTCGGCCCCTGGCCAGCAAGTCGTGCAATTGCGATTCCAGCGCGGTCTGGCCCAGCTTCAGGCCAGAATCGAGCGCCGACTCGACCGAGACGTCAAACCAGGACTCGATCGAGTGATAGACGAACTGCACCGACACCAGGTAGATCACGGTGCCCGGCAGGATGCCGATCACGGCAAACAGCAACACCAGCCGCGCCATCAGGCGTGAACCGAACTGCTTTTGCCGGTAATTGCGGTATAGCCGCACCACCAGCGACAGTACCGAAATCACCAGGGCGAAAGCGAACAGGGCATTGATGCCCAGGAGCCAGGGGTAGCTCTTTTCAAACGACGTGGAATTGTCCGATGCCGTCACCAGCAGGAACAGCAGGATGCCAACGACGGGGCCGCCTACCAGCAGGAAATACCGCAGCACGCGCACCACGTTCAGTCCGCCTTGAAGGTGAACGACTTTTTATCGGTCGTGAGGCGCCAGTCGGGGTTGTTGATCGAGTCGATGATGAAAGCCTTGGACAAGGCCAGCGACTCGAGGGAAAGCCGCATCTGCATCGAAACACGATAGGTTGTGCCGGGCTTCAGGGCGCTCTTGTCGGCTACCACCCAGCGGCTGGGGCGGCGCATCAAATCCAGCGCTTCTTCGAGCGAATGGAAGCTGCGCTGGACGCCACCGGTCACATTGGCCTGGTATTCGTTGGTCAGCAGGTTCTTCGATAGCGTAACGACGTTGGTTGCTTCGATGGCCGATTCGTCGAACCAGTACCAGCGCGGCCGCTTGATTTCGACCAGGGTCGTAAAATGCAAGGGAATGCCATGGTTGATGGCATCTTCCAGCGTGTGGTTCAATTCGAGGTTGAAGGTGGCGGAGAGGCGGTAACCTTCGGGCGAACCCTCCAGATGGGCCTGAACGACATCGATGCCGTCTGCCGCCAAAGCCGGGGCTTGCGCAAACGTCAGGGCGAGCAGCAACACTGCCAGCAAACCGCTCCTGATGATGTCGATGATTCGTCTTGTCACGCGTGCCACGAAGCGGTCGCTACCGCAAAAAGGTTGATCGGTGCCCCGGCAAAAGCCGCAGGGCGGTAATTGTAGCGGCTTTTGCTATTAGACCAGTTTTGCATGGCCTTCCCGCGATATTTCAGGCCGAATCGCAGAAATTTTGTGTAAACCGCAAGTTTTTTGCAACGGATTTGCAACCCGCGCCGCATCCGAGTCGGAACCGGCGTGAAAAGTTCATCGGTCGTTCAGGCCGGCTTTTCGAACAGGGCGTAGAACAATCCATCCTGATCATGCTCACCGCCGGGCAGCAACTGGCCGGGGGCCGGCAAGCGTATGGCGCTGTTGCGTTCGGCAAAGGCATCGGCCTGGGCGGTCGATTCCTGCGGCCACAGCGAGCACGTGACAAACAGCAGCTTGCCGCCGGGGCGCAGCATGGACCACAGGTTGTCGAGGATCTGGCGCGAGACACCGCTCAGTTGCGCCGTGTCGGCCTTGCGCCGCAGCCAGCGGATGTCGGGATGGCGCCGCAACACGCCCGAGGCGGTGCAGGGCACGTCGGCCAGGATGCGGTCGTAGGGCTGGCCGTCCCACCAGCCGCGCCGGGCGGCGTCGCCTTCGGCCAGTTGCGCGCGCAATTGCAGGCGGTCCAGGTTTTCGCGGATGCGTACCAGGCGTTGCGGGTCGCTGTCCATGGCCAGCAGTTCGATGTCGGCCAGCTCGAGCAGGTGGCCGGTCTTGCCGCCGGGCGCGGCGCAGGCATCGAGAACGCGCATGCCGTCCTGTACGTCAAGCAGCGGGGCTGCAAGCTGGGCGCCGGCATCCTGCACCGAAGACAAGCCGGCTTCGAAGCCGGGAATACGCGTCACCGGCAGTGCTTGCGCCAGACGGACGGCGGATGGGCCGATCTGCGTGGCCGCGATGCCTGCCTTTTCCAGCATCTCCAGATAGGCGGCGACGGTGGTCTTGCGCACATTGACGCGCAGGGTCATGGGTGGGGCGCCATTGCCTGCCTGCAGAATCTCTTGCCACTGTTTCGGGTAGGCAGCCTTGGCTGTGTCTATCCACCAGGCCGGGTAATTCCATTGCGCCACGGGGTTGCGCAAGGCTTCGGCCAGCAATTGTGCCGATTCGCGCAAGTAGCGCCGCAGCACAGCATTGACCATGCCTTTGGCGTGGGCGATGGCGGCCTCGGAGGCTGCCGCATCCACGGCCTGGTTGACCAGGGTAAACGGTTCATAGGCCGCGCCATCGGGTTCGGACAGCAGGGCCAGGGTGCAGCACATCAAGCCGTGCAGCAGCGCCGGCTCGGGCGGCTTTTGCGTCATCGCACCCAGCAGGGTTTCGGCGCGGCCGAGCTGGCGCATGGTGCGGTATGCCAGGTCTTGTGCCGCGCCGCGTGCCTGGGGCGTCAGTTGCAGCCGGGTTGCCGTCTGCGCCAGCGCCTGTGGCAGTGCTGTGCCGCTTTTGACGCCGGCGACGGCATGGGCCGCTGCCAATAGCGACAGGGCAAGCGAATCGGGCTTGAGGGTTGGCCTTGCAGCGGGCTTGGGTTCGGGTTTGCGCATGAATCGAAGGGCGCCGGATGGCGCCGGGTTGGAGCGAAGGGTTGAAACTAAACTAAGGTCTGGCCAGCCAGGTGCGCACGTCGTCGAATACCTGGGCGGCATCGAGCTCGTTGAAAATCTCGTGATACAGCCTGGGGTAGACCCTGACTTCGGCACCGGCGGGCAAGACCTTGGCCAGTGCGGCACTGCCGCCGGGGTCAATGATGTGGTCGTCGCCGGCGTAGGCCAACAAAAGGGGTATGGTCAGGCTGGGCATCTGCGCGTGCACCACCGCAATCGAGGCCAGCATGAAATTGAGCAGGCGTGCGCTGATCTTGGCGTGCACCAGCGGGTCCTTGGCATAGGCTTGAACCACGTTGGCATCGTGCGTCAGGTAGCGTTGTTCCAGGCCGTTGGGCAGGGTCAGGCCGGGCGCAATGGCCGAGAGCACCTTGAGCAGCAGCTTTTGTCCGCCTGAGAGCGCGATGGCCAGCGCCGGCGACGACAGGATCAGCCTGGACAAGGGCGCGCGCTGCTCAACCGCAAAGCGCGCCGCAATCAAGCCGCCCATGCTGTGGCCGAGCAGGATGGGCGGGGTATCGAGCCCGGCGGCAAAGTCGGCAATCACGGTTTGCCCATCGCGTAACAGGGCCTCGCCATCAGGCACGTCGCCCCGCGGGCCGCCGGAACGGCCATGGCCGCGATGGTCATAGCCGCGTACCAGATAGCCCTGCTCGTTGAAGAAACGGGCCACGTGGCCGTAGCGCCCGCAGTGTTCCCCCAGTCCGTGCATCAGCACCACACCGCGTTTGGCCGCGGGTGGTGTTTCAGGACGCCAGTCGGTGACGAACAGTGCAGTGCCGTCGGAGCCGGTGAGCGTCCGCTCCTGGCTTGGCACCTCAGACACCCCAGAGGATGTCGTTCCCGCCGCGCGCAGCGGCGCGTATCATTTCCAGAAGGGGGTAAGCTCGGGTGGCGAAGCTGACCATTTGCGTCGTTTCGTGGGCGTGGTCTTCCTTGCCGTCGCCATGGTGCGCCACGATATCGCGCGCCACTTCTTCCGTCGTGGGATGTGCCTTGCTTTCCTGGACCACTGCTTCCAAACGAGCCGCCACATCGGCGGCTTCAGCCGCGGTAATCACGCCCATCTTCACGTCCTTGTGGATCAGGTCGAGCAGGGGCTTGGCATGCTCTTCGAACATTGTGACTTCAGCAGCTGCCTTGGATTTGAACGTGATCAGCATGGAACCTCCTCAGGTTTCTATTGATTTATGTAAACACATTAGCACGATTTCATCAGCCGGTCATCGGTAGTCGGCTGGCAAAAATGCCGTAGCGAAATACCTACTCCGGCTTGAACGACGCAATGAATGTAGCGGCTTCTTCCCGAACGACTTCCTTTTCCGGGCCTTCCACAATGACTTGGTAAGCCCGTTTGCCGCTGACGGCGAAATGGGCGATCAGCAGAATCGGCTGGCCGCCGGTGGGGGTGCCGCTGGCCTCGATGTCGATTGCGTCGCCCGTGGCGGGCAAGGTTTTGCTCTTGCCGTTAATGTTATTGACCAGCGCCGTCTGCATAAGTTTCACGGCGGCATGAGCCTGGTCGGCGTCGGCCATTTCCATGCTGCCAACGGCAAAACTGACGTGGTCGACCTCGGCGGCGGTCATGGTCATGGTGATTTGCTGTTCACCCAACTGGACCGGGCGCGACACGGTCACCGGTTTGGCCGGCAACAGGACGGTAAAGGGTGCTTCCTTGCCGTGGATTTCGCGCCAGTTGAACTTGGGGTCGCAGGCACACAGCAGGGGCAGGCAGAGCAGGGCAGGCAAGAGTTGTCGCATGGGCGCATCATACCAGCAGTTGCCGCCTGCCCCCGCATAAAGACCCCGGGCACCAGCTTGCACGATGCTATAAAAACAGGCAACATGCTCATCAAGATGACCAAATTCGACTTTTCAGTCAAAACCCGCGACGGTTCCAAGATCGTCAGCGTCGTCATTGCGGCGGCGGACCAGGCCGATGCCGAGCGCCGCCTGCGCCAGATGTACCGAGACTGTGAAGTCCTGTCCTGCGAAATCAAACAGACCGAAGACAAGATCCGGCCCTCGGCGACACTGGAAGATATTCTTTCGCTGATTTCGAAATAGCTATTCGATAAACTTCGACGCGAGCAATTCGTCGAGCAATTCCTCGTAATCATGCGCACCGCGGCTGTTGGGCGCATGTTCGAACACGGTCTTGCCGAAGGCCGGGCTTTCCGCCAGGCTGACATTTTCCGCAATCCGGGTGCGGCACACATCGGCACCGAACTGTTCCTCGACCGACTTCAACACGTCCCAGGCCATGCGGCGCCTGCTGTCAAAACGCGTCAGCAGGTAGCGCCGCGCCACGCGCCGCTTCAATACCGGTTCCAGCGCGTTCAGGGTCTTGGTGATCTGTTGTGCGCCCTTGGCCGACAGATAGTCGGCCGAAATCGGGATGATGACGCAGTCCGAGGCGAAGATGGCATTGAGGGACAGCACGCCGATCAGCGGTGAGCAATCGAGCACGAAACTACGCCCGTCCCGGGTCAGGTGTTCGCCGCGCAGGCCGGCATTCAAACGGTTGACGATGTTGTAGCCCTTGCCGTACAGGGAATCGACCTTGGACAATTCCATGTGCGAGGGGATCACCAGCATGCCTTTGGGCGAGGGTTGCAGCAGTTCGCGCAAGGGGCGGTTACGCTGGAAGGTGGCCAGGAGCGTGTCGTCACCGGACTGCGCCGTCACGCCGGCCACGCTGGAGAATTGCGCCTGTGGGTCGAGGTCGATGGCACCGGGTTCCTGGCCGCGCCGTGCCAGCGCCGCCGCCAGGTTCAATGCCGTGGTGGTCTTTCCTACCCCGCCCTTTTGGTTGAAGACCGCTACGATCGTCATGGCGCCGCGTCAGATGGCTGTTGTGCCATGGTAACGCACTATGGCCTTTTGCGGCGGACCGGAAACCCGGTCTATTTCTGTGGCTTACCGCCCGGCGGGCCATCGCTGCGGCCTTCCGGGCGATTCTTGCGCATCGCTTCATGGAGCTTGTCCAACTGGGCCGGCGTCAGCAGCTTCGCAAGCTGGGTGTCGGTATCGGCCCGGATGGCTTCGATCTTGTCGTGCTGATCGCGCAGAAGCTTTTCTGCTGCCTGCGCGGTCTTGGCGTCGGCGCCGGTGACGGCTGCCACATCCAGCCGTGGCGGCATCGGGCCTTGCTGGGCCATGCACGAAGCCGCGGCCAGCAGCAGCGTGGAAAGGGCGAGCTTTGCGTAGAGGTGGTTCATGGTTGCTCCTTGTCGAGATGGGGAGGCTTCAGCATGCGCGGCAAATGTGCAGCAAGTTTGGAGGGTGCCGAGAGATGTGGAATCACATCAGTTCACACCAGTTCAAATCGGTAACCCACGCCGTAGACCGATTGCAGGCAATCGACACCGGGCAGTGCGGCGGCCAGCTTGCGCCGGATATTCTTGATGTGCGAATCGATGGTGCGGTCGCTGGTGTCGCGCTGGTCGACGTGGCACAGGTCGAGCAGTTGCTGGCGCGAATAGACGCGCTCGGGGTGGGCGATCATTTCCGCCAGCAGACGGTATTCGACCGGGGTCAGCGTCAATGCAAGCCCTTTTGCCGTGATGCGCATGTTTTCGGGTTCGACTGCAATCATGGCCTCTCCCGCGGCTGGCGCAGTACCGCGCGATTGCGCACGCAGTTGTGCCCGCAGTTGCGCCTTCACCCGAGCCATGACTTCGCGCGGTGAAAACGGCTTGCACACATAGTCGTCCGCACCCGATTCGAGCCCGAGCAGGCGGTCGACTTCATCGATGCGCGCCGTCAGCATGATGATGGGCAGGGTGGCAAATTCACGCACCGCCTTGCATACTTCGATGCCATCCATACCCGGCAGCATCAAGTCCAGCAAGAGCAGATCGGCCGGCGTCTGGCGCAGGAATTCCACGGCTTCGCAACCATTGCCGATCTGCGTTGTGCGGTAGCCCGCTGCCTTGCAATAGTCGGCCAGCAGGGCGGCGATTTTTTCGTCGTCTTCGACGATGACGATGTGGGCTTCCTGGGTATGCATTTCAGGATTCATGTGCGCTCCAGCGGCAGGTGGATCAGCATCTTGACACCGCCCAGCGTGGACGGCATGGCCGCGATGGTGCCGCCATGGGCAATCACCAGCGACTTGCAGATCGCCAGGCCCAGACCGCTGCCGCCGCGGCTGCGGCTGCGCGCCTGGTCCACGCGATACAGCCGCTCGAACAATTGCCTGTGCGCGCCATCGGGCACGCCGGGCGCGCTGTCTTCGACACATAGCTCGGCCAGCACCCCGTCAGCGCGGCAGGACAGCACGATGCTGCCACCCGGATCGGTATAGCGGATACTGTTTTCCAGCAGATTGGTCAAGACCTGGGCCAGGCGGCCGTTGTCGCCCATGACCATCAAGGCCTGGTCCGGATCGCGCAGCATCAGCCGCAGGCCGGCCTTGGCGGCACGTACCTGGAAGCTTTCGCCGATTTCATGCGCCAGCTCGGCCAGGTCGAGTTTTTCCTTCTGATAGTGCAGACCGCCTGACTCGGCCAGGGCCAGCTGGTACAAATCGTTGACCAGCTTGTTCAGCCTCAGCACTTCATTGTGCAGCGAATCGAGCGCATTGGCGTCGGCAGTGCGTATGCCGTCCTGTAGTGCCTCAATCTCGCCGCGTATGACCGATAGCGGTGTGCGCAATTCGTGCGAGACGTCGGCCAGCACCTTGCGCCGCTGCCTTTCATTCGCTTCCAGCGCTTCAGCCATGGTATTGACGTGCCGCGCGAGTTCAGCCAGCTCGTCGTTCCCGAGCAGCGGCGCGCGCGTATCGAACTTGCCGCGCGCGATGCTTTGTGTGACGCGGCGCAACGCCGCCACGGGCCGCAGCATGCGCCGCGCCAGCCACACCGCAGCCAGCGCCGACAGAACCAGCAAGCCCGCCGCCAGCCAGACCAGATCGCGGATCTGGCCGCGCACGAAACCGCGTGCTTCGTCGCCGGACAATTGACGCACCGGCATCAGGTTGAGCCGGCCCACGACACGGCCATTGACCGCGATATTGCGTACGATGCCCGGCTCCGGGTTGCGCGGACCAATGACGGGCTGGCCGTCTGCATCAAATACGGTCAGGCGCGGACCGAAACCGAGCACGTCGCCGCCGCCATTGTTTCTCGGCGGAGGCTGGCCCGGTCTTGGTGGTGGCGGTTCGCGCCGGGGCTGGCCATCACGCGTGGGCGGCGGGTCGTCACGTACGGGCGGCGGGCCGGGTGGGGCATCGTCAACGGGGGTGTCGCCGGCTGCTTCGCGTTCCACACGGCGCCGCTGTTCCATCAGGTTCACCAGGGCCTCAGGGTGATGGCGCAGCCATTCCAGATTGCCGCGTTCACGATATTGCTTGCCCAGTTCATCGGCTACGTCGTCGAGCGCCTTGACCTGCAACTGGTTCAGGTAGCCGAGGAAGCCGTGCTCCAGGTTGCGGCTCGTGACCCAGGCCATCGTGCCCAGGCACAGCACCACCATGACGATCGCCGCTGCGGCAAGTTTGAAGGCAATCGTCAAGCGCATCGGTGCGGCTTTCCGTGGAGAGGGTATTGATAAAGTATGCAACATTGCCCGGCAAATGTGGAGCAATCGTGAAGATTTGCGCGGAATGGAAACATGTCATGTCTCCATTTTTTCTGCACAATCTAAGCGCAATCTGGCTTCCGATATCCAACAGGGAGCCTTGCCATGAACCAAACCCAGTCCCAGATCCGGTCACAGACCCATAGACAATTCGCCAGCCTTGGTGCGCTGCTTACGGCGGCTTTTTCACTTGCAGCCTGTGGCGGCTCCACGCAGGAAGCCTCAGGTTCCGTGGTGCAGCGCACCGAGCGCGCCGCCACGCCGGCGCAGCACGAAGTCCCCGTGGCGATTGCCGACGCCAGCGGGACCGTGCAAAGCGCCAGCACCGCCGGCTTTATCGACACCGGCAATCTCTTCTTTACACCGATGGGAAACGGCCGCTCTTGTTCGACCTGCCACCAGGAAGCCCAGGCCTGGAGCGTCACGCCGGCTTCCTTGTCCGCCCGCTTCACGGTAAGCAAGGGCACTGATCCGGTCTTCCTGACGGTTGACGGCTCCAATTCGCCGAATGCACCGGTGGCGACCCTGGCGCAAAAACAAAGCGCCTACAGCATGCTGCTATCGAAGGCCGTCATCCGCGTCGGCTTGCCCATTCCAGCGGGCGCGCAATTCCAATTGAGCGAGGTGAATGACTCCTACGGCTTTGCCAGCGCGGGGCAACTATCGCTATTCCGCCGCCCGCTGCCGACGGCCAATCTCAAGTTTGGCAACACGGTCATGTGGGATGGGCGCGAGACATTGGTTGGCACAACGTCGCCGGCCTGCAGCAGCGATGTGCCGCCGGCAAGCTGCTTCGCCACCGATGGCGCCGACCTGCAAGCGCAAGCCAATAACGCGGTCCAGACGCATGCGCAAATGCTGGCAGGGTTGAGCGTAGCGCAGCAGCAATCGATAACGGGATTTGAAACCGGGTTATTCGTGGCGCAGGCCAGCGACAATGCCGCCGGCAGCCTTTCGGCCAATGGCGCCACGGCCGGCGCGCAAAACCTGGCCGGCGGCACATTCTATTTCGGCATCAATGACTTTTTTGCCGGGGACTACCAGACGCATGCGCGCTTCGACAATGATGTGATGAATCTCTTCACAGCCTGGAACAGCCTTGCCGCGCCGCCGCCACTACCGCAGCGGGGTGTGGCCCCACCGGCGCCACCATCGGCTGCAGTCGCTGCGCGCGCTTCCATTGCACGCGGCGAACAGCTGTTCAATACCAGGCCTTTCCCCATCGCCAACGTGGCCGGCTTGAACGACGTGCTGAACCAGCCGGTAATACGCGGCACCTGCAGCACCTGCCACGATACGCCCAACGCCGGCTCGCAATCGGTGCCGCGCCTGTTCAATACCGGTGTGGCGGGGGCGAACCTGCGCACGGCGGACATGCCGCTCTATACCTTGAGGAACCTCGTCAGTGGCGCCACCGTGCAAACCACCGACCCCGGCCGCGCACTCGTCACGGGCAAGTGGGCCGACGTCGGCAAGTTCAAGGTGCCGGGCCTGCGCGGCCTCGCGGCGCGCCCACCCTATTTCCACAATGGGTCGCAAGCGAACCTGGCCGGGGTGGTGAATTTTTATGACAAACGCTTCGGCGCCAACTTCACGCCGCAGGAGGTGGCGGACCTGACGAACTTCCTGCAATCACTCTAGAAAATCGAGCGCCTGGTGAGCGTGGTGAAGCGCTCCAGTGCCATCGTGCCTGCCAGCGAATTGCCGTTGGCATCAAGCCCGGGTGACCACACGGCCACGGCCAGTTCGCCCGGGACAAGGGCCACGATACCGCCGCCCACGCCGCTTTTGGCCGGCAAGCCCACGCGGTAGGCGAAGTCACCTGCAGCATCATAGGTACCGCAGGTGAGCATGGTGGCGTTCAAGCGCTTGGAAGAGCTGAAGTCGATGATGCGGCTATGGTCCCAGGGCACCGTGCCATGGTTGGCCAGGAAGGCGCCGGCTCGTGCCAGTTCCACGCAATTGATCGTGATCGAGCACTGGCGGCAATAGCCGTGCACGATGTCTTCGACCTCGTTATGCAGGTTGCCGAAGTCCTTCATCAGATGCGCAATCGCATAATTGCGGTGTGCCGTCTGCTGTTCCGACTGCCAGACGGCGCGGTCGAAGTCGAGCGTGGGCTCGCGCGATACGGTGCGCATGAATTGCAGCAAGGCGATGTCGGCCTGCACGAAGCGCTGCGCCAGAATATCGTGGATCACCAGCGCGCCGGCGTTGATGAAGGGGTTGCGCGGAATACCCTTTTCCAGTTCAAGCTGCCACAGCGAATTGAACGGGTTGCCCGACGGTTCGCGCCCCACGCGCTTCCAGATGGCTTCGCCGTCACGCGCGAACGCCAGTGCCAGAGCAAACAGTTTGGTCACACTCTGTGCTGAAAAGCGCGTTTCGGCATCACCCGTCATATAGGTGCGGCCGTCGAGCCGATACACCGCCATACCGAATTGCTGCTGCGGTACCTTGGCCAGTTCGGGAATGTAATCGGCAACCTTGCCCTTGGAGAGCAGCGGCTTGACTTCTTCGTAGATCGAATCGAGGATCAGTTGATAGTTGATTGCCATGTATGTTGGACGGAAAGTAGTTTCCCGCATCCTAACATTTGGCAATATTTACCGCTCGAACAGATCCGGTATCGGGCAATCGAAAACCGTGGCCAAGCCCTCCAGCAAGCCCACGTCGAGCTTGTTGGCGCTGTTGTTGACCACGCGCGTCAATTGCGAGTGCGAAATTTCAACGGTACCGAGTTCCATCAGCCGCTTCCACAAATCTGTGACGAAGCGGATCTTGTTCTCGGCCATGAGAGTGGGAATGCGCAATACAACCTTGCGCTCCACCCGTGCGGGTTTGGAAGGGGTTTTTTTCTGTGCCATATCTTTTAATCTCGCCGTACCTCACTACGACATGGCATCCCTGTAAATCTACTGCGCAAACCAATCTCGGATTTGCGGCGCTTACAATACGTCACCGTACATCCGTACGGTTGCGCTTCTCGCTCCGACCTTGGCGTGCTCGCTACGATTTCCAGGAATGCCAACAACCCGGATTGTACGCCCGTTCTATTCCATTTGCACCTGTTGCAAAAATACATCTTCACGGAAAATTGTTTGCTACATGCGCAAATAAATTGCCAAAAGTGCTTGCGCGGAAATTTGGGCTGTGTCAGAATGCATTCACTCGCTCAAGATTTGATGCGAACAGGAATTCAGCAATACAGAACGGCAGTACAACAGCAGTATCGTTATCAACCCTTTTTGGAAAACCGATCGTGAACGCAAACCTGACCATATCGACGAAACACGGAGACCGCCACGCGCTGGTCACGTCGTCGCTGGTCAGCAAGTGTGCACCGGTTATGCCGGCCACCGCTGCAGCGGGAGTCTGGTTAGCAGGCAACGTGGGCACACAGTATGGCCCCGAGTCCACCGGCACCCAGATCGTACGCAGCAGTTTGTTTGGTAGCACCCAGTCCACCGAGTCCATTAATGTCCTCGGTTACGACCGAAAACACAGCATCCGGAGGTTTAGCAAACCTCGTGTCGCAAATGCCTAGGCACTAGCGACAGACCGAAAGGTCAAGGCCCCAAGCCCGGATGCTCCGTAAGGACCTCCGGGTTTTTGTTTTGCCGGTCCGGCGCAATGCCTGGCCATGCGGTGAAGGCGTCTGCTGCAGCAGACGAGCAGTGAAGCCCTCTCAGTTCGAGGCCTTCCCCAGTCGCAAGGGGATGATGCAGTAACAGGCGCAGGGCGCGGGCCCGTCTTCCTCACAAGACTGGCCCGCGTCCGGAGTGCGCCGCATTGAAAAGCGCTTCTTGGTCAAGCGCACGGTGGGTGCATAACCCGCTTACGCGTGGAGTGGCGCTCTTCAATGCGCCCATCGGACGATGGGCTAAAGGTTTCATCACAGCCAGGCGCGGTTCTGGTTCGGGTCCGCAACCCCGAACGATCATGCGCTCCGGGTCTTGCAGGTGACGGCGTTGCGGCCGCTGCGAGATCAAACCGTAACGGGCGGACCCTTGGAGTGGGACGCCGCCCTTTACCCGCGCCTGGCAGCGCTGATGAAAATCAATTCTTGAATGCGCGCGTCGCGCCGCTTGATGGACTTGCAGTTCCCACTATAGGGTTCGCGGGAAAACCAGGCCGGCGCCACCGGGAAGTATCCGGCACGCGCAAAGCCGTTAAGCAATCCGAAAGTTTGTTTGTATTAACCCCGGAGGCAACCGGGATCTTTGCGGCCGTCTCAAAGCGCGCATGGCGTTGTTGCTCGCAGCTTGCCGTACATTCGTACTGTCTTCGCTGCGGCGCCTAGCCCTGCACGCTTTGAGACGGCCGCTTATTGGCTACTTTAATGCCGACATGAACGCGGCTCGACGTTCATCCTTTTATCCACTAACCATCATGAGACACAGGTGAAATCATGCAGCCCCAGATTTTGACATTGGACATTTCAGGAAATCCATTCGACTGGATTTTAGCCAAGGAAGCCGTTCATTACTACGCCACCGGCAAGGTTGCGTGGGATCTGGGAGACCGTGAATTCATCTTTCGTGGCGGCCACTCGCATACCGGCTTGCAATCGGTGATCGCCGTCAAGCCCATCATTGCGATCGCCGGTTCGGAAATCATGGCACGCAAACTGCGGGTGGAACTGCCCCTGGGCGACCATAACGACTTGCTGTTCCGTCGTGACCGCCACACCTGCGCATATTGCGGCGAACAGTTTCCGCGCCATGCCTTGTCGCGCGACCACATTGTGCCGCGTTGCAAGGGCGGGCAGGATACCTGGATGAATTGCGTTACCGCCTGCCGTTCCTGCAATCAAAAGAAGGGACACAAGGCCGTGCACGACTTTCGCCCGCTGATCTACCTGCCTTACGCGCCCTGCCGCAACGAGCACTTCCTGCTGTCGGGCAGGAATGTGCTGGCAGACCAGCACGACTATCTCTCGGCGTCGTTGCCGCGCCATAGCCGCTTGCTGGGCTAAGTCAGAGACGTGCCATTGCGCCCCGCTTCGTGCGGGGCGTTTTTTTGGGGCATATCTTTACAGGAGGTGCTGACAGGCGCCGATACCAACGACTACAGCGCATCATCCACGATCACGTTGCCCATCACCAGTTAGCGTTAGTTTTGTGGCGGCTCATAAGGACCAAGGCCGAGTTCGGCCTTGAACGCTTCGCCAACCTCGCAATAGTTGCGTTTGCTTTTGCCTGCATCAACGTGCTTGAAGTACAGATGGGGTTCACCAGGCGTGCCGTCGGTATTTTCATTGAGCTTGTAATAATGGAAGCTCACGGTTGCGGGGTCAACGAAGGTATCACCCGGGTCGCGGTCGGCAACGACCAGGAGCGCCGGCTTGCCCCGCACGGATTCAAGCAGGCGGAAGTCGTGCAGCACGCAATCGGCACCGCCTGAAACACTGACGTTGTATCGCTCCTTGTCGCCCTCCGGGAAGATCGAAATCAGCCCTAAAGTCTTTGGTTGCTCGCCGGGCTCATAGGCGTGAAAACTGATCACGTCGAAACCATGTGCATTGAAGTTTTCGCGGTGCGACACGACGATATAACCCGCCAACTTCCTTGCCGCAGCTTTGCCGCCATGCGTGCCAAAGTCGAACGGCGTGATACCGTTTTTGATCGGCACCACGCGGTAACCGTCCAGCGCAACCATCGGCGCAGAGAATGCAGATGGTGACAGGGCCAGCGCGCAAAGTGCCGGTGCGAGAATGCGGAAAAATGATTTCATATGACGGGGGAATGAATGCAAGAAGGCGCGGACCTATTGCTCGCTCAGGGCGCGGCGATATTGCACGGCCTCCGCCACATGCGCGCGGCCCACGCTCGCGCTGCCGCCCAGGTCCGCAATCGTTCGCGCCACCTTCAACACCCGATGGTAGGCCCGCGCCGACCAGTTGAAGCGCGTCATCACGTTGCGCAACAGCTTCTCACCTTCCGCATCGGGCTGGCAATGCAATTCGATTTCCTTGGTCGACAAGCCGCTATTGCTCTTGCCCTGGCGTCGGATCTGGTCACCGAATGCAGACTCCACACGCGCAGCAACCGCAGCGGAAGGTTCGCCGTTGGACTGTTGCATCAGTTGTTCATGTGGCAGCGCATCGACCTGGATCTGCATGTCGATGCGGTCAAGCAGCGGGCCTGAAATGCGGCCCTGGTAGCGCGCAATGATATCAGGCGTACAGCGGCAGCGGTTGACCGGCGACCCATGAAAGCCACAAGGGCAGGGGTTCATCGCCGCCACGAGCTGGAAGCGCGCAGGGAAATCCGATTGCCGCGCCGCGCGTGAAATGGTAATCTGGCCGGACTCCAGCGGTTCGCGCAACACCTCCAGCACATGGCGATTGAACTCAGGCAGTTCATCCAAAAATAAAACGCCGCGATGCGCCAATGATATTTCACCGGGCCGCGGCGACCCGCCTCCTGTGAATTCTTTTAAAAAACACGACTGAAAAAATTGACTTCATAGGAGATATCAAGCACCATAACAAAAAAATCCGCGACTGAAAACCATTAATAGGGGCGACTGGATATGAAATCCACCGAAATGCCGCGACTGGATATTGCAGGTCCGGTCCGAGTCATCGGAACCAGCCGTCGTGCACTTACTGGCAGGGTCAAATTGCGTGTCGGTGGTACGGCCTGTTTTGAATCTTCTCTTGAGCGTGACTGGCTCATTGCGGTGGATTTTGACCCGGCTTCCATTCAGATTAGAGAGCAACCATTTTCAGTTTTCTACCGGATGGACGGGGAGACACGTAAATACACTCCCGATTTGCTTGTGGAATATGCTGCCCCTCGTTACGGGGCCAGGGTGATTGTGTACGAAGTTAAGCCCCTTGAAGTTCTGCAAACGGAATGGGAAACGTTTAAACCGCGTTTCAAGGCAGCGGTACGGTATTGCCGACAACGTGGCTGGCGTTTCAAGATCCTCACCGAGGCGCAGATTCGTACCCCGTTTGTCGACAACGCAAAATTCCTTCGCCGCTATCGCAGTCTCACAACGCAACCACTGTTTGCCGAGCAACTTATCTACACACTCCGTGCTCTCGGGGAAACGACCCCGCAGGCCTTGCTTGCCGCCGCCTACCTTACCGACGAAAAGCGAATGGCGGCACTTCCCGAGTTATGGCGGTTGATCGCTACCCGACGAGTTGGTGCGCTGCTTGATGAGTCGTTAACTATGCAGTCCTCCATTTGGCTGATGGATGCCGAATCATGAGCGCGCTCGCGAAAGCATTTTTCAAAGCGGAACCTGGTTTGGTTGTCCAGTCAGGTGGTCGAAATTTCAAGATCACCCATCTTCTCTCCGTTGACAGCGTCCTTGCGGTTGACTTGTTGACCAATGAAAGTACCCGCTTGCGTGTTGACGCGCTTTCTTTGCCCCCTGACGGAGGGTCCAATACGGAAGCGGCTCGTCGGGACAACGACCTGCTGCTTTACAGCGAAGAGGAATGGGCCGAGGCGCAACGCAGGTTTCAAGCAATTAAGCCGTTAATTGCGAATCCAGTACGGACCAGGGCGGACGCGGACCGGATTGCCGGTGAAGTTGGGGTCCATTCCGCAACGTTGTATAAATGGCTGAAGCTCTATCAGCAGGCGGGGCACGTGTCCGCCTTGGTGCCGACGAAACGCGGGAGGAAGTCGGGAACCAGAATGCTCGCGGAAGAACAAGAAAAGATCATTGAGTCGGCAATTGAAGATCTTTACCTGAACAAGCAACGACACAAGCCTCAAGACATTATTCAAGAGGTGCAACGACGGGCCCGCTTGGCAAAGATGACGGCGCCGCACCCGAATACAGTCCGCAATCGGATAGCGGAGCTTCGGCCGGCAGAGACGTTACGCCGCCGCGGATTTAAGGAAGAGGCACGAAATCGCTTTGCCCCGATCTTGGGGGAATTCCCAGGAGCCTCTCACCCACTCGCGGTTGTCCAGATTGATCATACGGAAGTCGATATTATCCTTGTCGACGAGGTGAGCCGTAAGCCAATCAAACGTCCTTGGGTTACCGTCGCAATTGACGTATACAGCCGCATGATCGTCGGATTGTATTTATCGTTCGAGAGGCCAGGCTCAGCTGCTGTCGGCATGTGCGTATCTCATGCCATTTGTCCAAAACGCGAATACCTCGCGGAGTTGGGGGTAAGTGGGGACTGGCCCGTGTGGGGCATTATGAACACGGTCCACGTGGATAATGCAAAAGAGTTTCGGGGTGCAGTTCTGGAACGAGCATGTGAGGAATATTCCATCGATCTTCAATGGCGCCCGGTCCAATTGCCACACTACGGTGGGCACATTGAGCGCTGGATGGGAACTATGGCGAACGAAATTCGCAAGTTGCCCGGTGCGACATTTTCGAATCCTAAGGAGCGTAAAGGCTACGACTCCGAGGCAAAGTCAGCATTGACGCTCCGCGAATTTGAACGCTACTTGGTTGATTTCATTGTCAATGTTTACCATCAGCGTCGCCATTCCCAAATCAATATGCCGCCGCGTGCGAAGTGGGAGCTTGGCGTGCTGGGTGACGCGCAAACGAAGGGAACAGGGCTGATGCCCGTGCCAGAAGACTCTCTGCGCATTCAACTCGACTTCATGCCATTTTTTGAGAGAACGGTGCAGCAATACGGTATACAGATTGACGAAATTTCTTATTACGACAAGGTGCTCGATCCTTACATTAACAGTGTCGATCCGGTGAACCCAAAAGCAAAGCGCAAGTTCCTTGTGCGGCGGGACCCTCGCAATGTTGGTAAGGTACATTTCTTTGATCCGGTCGAAAAGCGCTATGCGCCTTTACCCTATCGCGACATTGCGCATCCCGCGATGAGCCTGTGGGAGCTGAAGGAAGTTCAGCGGACGTTGAAAGAACAAGGTTCGCGCCAGGTTGATGAATTTTTGATTTTCGAAACGCTGGATCGCTTACGTGCGCGAGTGGAAGAGGCTCAGCAAAAAACGAAGGCGGCACGCCGGCAAGCGGCGAGAATTCCGGTCCCCTCTAAGCCGGCTCATAAGCCAATAGTAATCGAATCGTCTGAGGAGGTGCCGCCGAACGATCAAGGTGACCTGACTGATGATCCCTTTGCAGTGCCGATTCGCCCGTTTGATGACCTATCGGCGTCACGATGAACAAGTTCGAGCATCTAACGAAGGATGTTGCGGCGAAGATGTCGTTGCCAACCCCGGAGCGGTTGGAATTCTGCCAGTCCGATCACTGGGTCGGATACACAAAGGCTACGCAGATATTGCAGCAGCTCGATCAACTTCTGATCTATCCGAAGTCTCTTCGCATGCCGAATTTATTGATTGTTGGTCGAAGTGGCAACGGTAAGAGTTCAATCCTACAGCGGTTTTGTCACAGGCACGTTATACAAATGACGGAAAAAGGTTCGCCGTTAATGCCGATACTTCAGATCAACATGCCAGAGGGGCCGGACGAATCTGATTTCTGGTCCGCGATTCTGTGGGCCATGGGAATAACGCATGGCGATCGTGATCCCGTCGGAGCTTTGAAGCGATCGGCAAAGTCGATCTTGAAGTACGCCGAGGTACGTGTCCTGGTAATTGACGAATTCAACAATTTGACCGGTGCGAGAAAACAGGCGGGAGACCTACTTGCGGCGATCAAGGGATTGAACAATGACTTGAAAATTTCCATTGTTGCCGCTGGCACTCAAGCTGCCATAAACGCATTGAATACCGAGCCACAGATGAAATCTCGCTTTGAACCGGCGGTTCTTGATCGATGGAAGTTAGATGGAGAATATCTGCGCTTCCTGGCCAGCTACGAAAGGCTTTTTCCTCTCGCTGAGCCATCGAATCTTGCAACCCGTGAGCTTGCGCCAGTGCTCTATGGCATGGCTGGTGAAACGATCGGCGGTACGGTCAAGCTACTCCAAAAAGCGGCATGCGAAGCAATCAATTCCGGTGCTGAAAAAATTAACGATAAAGTCCTTCAACGTATCAATTGGACGAAGCCGGGTGAGTGGGACGAGGTGGCGAGGCGTGCATGATCTCACCTACGTATGGATTTCAATCGGACTTGATTCCTGACGAGTTACTTTCGTCGTACCTCGTGCGTCAGTCCGCGCGTTTGGGCGTGACTCCGCATAGGTTGCAAGGTCAATTCGAGCCGAACTTTGAAATTTGGACTCGCGATGTGGACAGGAGCGCGTCGGATGCTCTTATTGCGGCAATCGCTCGACGCAGTTCACTCGATAGCGGTGCGATCGGATCGATGACGCTCCGCGCTTATGAGCGTGTGCTTAGCCCGTCGACAGCCGAGGGTCGGCGGCCGGGGGGCGGAACCTGGATTAATGCAGTGGGTGTATTCCACCGTAAGAGAACATTACACGGATTGCAGTACTGCCCGCTGTGTTTGAAAGAGACCCCAGCATTTAAGCGAACTTGGCGGCTTGCGTTTGTTACGGTATGCGCCAGGCATGGTGTCATGCTGCGCGATAGCTGTTCACATTGCGATAATGCCGTCGTGCCACATCGATCGAAGCAGATTGGATTGCGGTGCCATCATTGCGACCGACTTCTCAGTGCTTTCTCAACGCCGGACCGCGCTGCAATCCGCGAATGCTTTGACCTTCAAGAGCTGTTCCTTGGGACGATCACGGTCAACGGCTTATTACTTGGGAAAGTCAACGTAAATGCATCCGATTTCTTCCGGGGAGCATCTCAATTGCTTCAAGTTGGAAAAGAGAAATTGGCACGCCGACAGGACGATGCTGCTATAACCGGGCGGCGATTTGAATTTGCTCGGGCCAGCGAGCGAGCGGCCTGCGTGTCCATGTTATTTCGACTGCTGCAGGAGTGGCCGAGACAATTTCTTCACTTCGCTACCGCCTGCGATTTGAGTCGACAGTGTTTTGCGCGCTACGCGGATTCGCCTTCTTGGCTAAAGGACGTGATCAACGCCTTGCCGGCAAGGATACGTGCGGATAGACATCGGCCGGCGCAAGGCGAAGGGCGCAGACGTAGACGCCCTATTTCCGAAAACTGGCGTACCGTGCGAGCACGCACGTTGCTGCGCGCTGCGAGGCGGCGCACGTGAGCTACGACACGCAATATGGCCGATACTGCGATGAATGCGGGCACACTATCGACAAGGCCCATCGAATTCACAATGGCAGTGACTATTGTTCCACCTGCTATGCGCGTGTATTTGTGAAAGTCCCCTGTGCGCTGTGCGGTCAGGCAGCGCGCGTGCATCGAGGGCAACAGGATGAACCATTGTGCGCACCGTGCGCGAGGCTTGGGCGAGTTTGCGTTCGCTGCGCGAAGCCGGTCGATATTGCCAGCAAGATCAATGAGGGCAAGCCTGTTTGTGCTTCCTGCGCTCCATATTTCCGCCAGGAGATGCATTGCACGGGGTGCGGCAAGCTCAGTTCGAGATTATCGACTATGCCGTCGGCCGGCATTCGGGACCGTCTATGCGAATCATGCCGCAACGAATTCACTCACAAAACTTGTTCCGTCTGCCGAAAGTATCGCAAAGTGGCAGGAATGGACGAATCAGGTAAGCCCTATTGCAATGCCTGTCACCCAGGGGCCGAAATTTCGCATACCTGTCCTGCGTGCGGAAAAAATGTGGCCGGCAATGGCGCTAGTCGATGCAGGGGATGTTTGAATCTAGACGCAATGAAGCGCGAAGGTCGGATGGCCGCCGCATCACTTAATCGCGATTGGACCAAGCCGTTGATTCAGAAATTCGCGCTTTGGCTTTACCGACGGCAGCCGGAGAAGCCAAACTTGGTGAAATTGCTTCGTTCTCACCAGATCGCGTTTGAATGCATCGATGCGCAGTTCGAACGCCAAGGGGATGCTACTGCAGAGGCGATCTTGCGCTTTTTCGGTACTGCCGGCTTGCGCGAGCATTTGCTTGTTGGAGAGTTTTTGTCCGAGGTGCTTGGGATCGAGTTTACATCACAGCTCAAGAGCGATGAGGCGGAACGCAGTCGGATAGAAGAAAAGTTAAGGCAATGCCGCAAGCGGCCATGGCAGGCGGTGATTGACGGCTATCACTTCTGGTTGTGTGACTGCAAACTGCCCATTCGTACCATTCGTCTTTATCTTTCAACCGCCGTTGCGTTTTGCGAAGCTGCGCAGGTTAAAGAGCATGGATGGGAAGAGCCCGCCATTACGATGTTTCTGCGTCGGCAGTCCGGCTTGCGCAACAACCTTTCAAAGTTCGTGGGGCACTGTAGACGGAAATATGGCTGGGACGTAAAACTGCCCGCACGCGCGCCGCAACCGCCGGCCGACGACAAAGAAAAAAAGCTTGTGGCTGAGCTGAGGAAGCTTACTCAGCAGGTCGTTCGCGAAGGTCTGGAAGTTGTAAGCCCCAAGGTCTTGGAAAAGATCATCGCCAAGTCGTTGGCTTTCCGCATCGGCGACGTCGCCCGAGCCCGCAACGAGCAATTCATTGACGATGCCGGCAAGCGGTTTTTTCAGGTCGGCGAAGAGTTTGTGCCTATTCCGGCGGAACTCGATGACTTTTTCCTCGAATACGTCAGGCGGCGGGCGACAAGCGGACGGTTACGAAAATCAGCCATTGCTAGTCACGGTATCGAAACTATAATACTTAGCAAAAATTAACAGATGAGCGGGGGTCGTCATGGGAAAAGAAAGCAAGATCGAATGGACGCACCATACCTTTAACCCTTGGTGGGGCTGTGTGCGCGTGTCGCCGGCCTGCAAGTTCTGCTATGCGGAAACCTGGGCCAAGCGGTTGGGTGCTGATTTGTGGGGCAAGGACGCCGATCGGCGTTTCTTCACCGATGCGCATTGGAACGAACCGCGCAAGTGGGATAAGGAAGCGGCCGCGGACGGCGTGCGCCGTCGCGTTTTTTGCGCGTCGATGGCGGACGTTTTCGAAAATCGGAAGGATTTGAACGCTTCTCGTGAACGCTTGTGGCGCTTGATCGAAGAGACTCCCAACCTTGACTGGCTGCTGCTTACGAAGCGCATCGAGCATGTAAAGAAGCTCGCACCCTGGAGCGGTAAGTGGCCCCGCAATATCTGGCTGGGAACGACCACGGAAAAACAGAACTGGCTGGAGAAGCGCGCCGATCATTTGTTGGCGCACGATACGGTGGTCCACTTCGTTTCGGCCGAGCCGCTACTTGGCCCATTGAGCATCACGCCGTGGTTGGCCAAGATGGGCGAGGACAAGCCAGGCATCAATTGGGTCATTGCCGGCGGTGAAAGTGGCTTCTATGCGCGTACGATGAATCCGCTTTGGGCAGAGAGTCTCCGCGATCAATGCCGGGCTGCTGGCGTGGCCTTCCATTTCAAACAATGGGGGCACTGGGCGCCGGAAGAGCTGGTCAAGGAAGGTATCTCTGCTAGGGCGCAGCGCATTGAAGTAGTCGGCCGCATGGGAGAAATGATCCGCATGGTCAAGGTCGGCAAATCCAAATCGGGGCGCGTTCTCGACGGTGCGACATGGGATGAGTTCCCTCGCGTTGCCTAGACTTGGTTATTTTGGCGATCGGCTCTCACTAGAACAATTCGCCTTGCTTTTCGGGATTGGTGGCGATGCCCCAGAATTTCTGCGCAAGCTGATGCCCGCTTGCCAGCAATAACCAGTACAACGGTTGATGCTTTTCGCCGGTGATTAGGCGTTGTGTTGCAGATGGCCATTTGCCGAGGGCAGCGACCTTGCCTCGCCAGTATTCGATCACTGCGGCTCGTATCGTCTGTTTGGACGCTGCCAGGTCGATCGAGTCCCGCCAGCCCGGCGCGAGCACGTCGAACGCCGATTCATCGCCCTTCAAGTTGTTGGCAAGATTGCGCTGTAAGTCCATCGCGCTCAGGTGAATGACCAGGTCTACCCGCTTCAATGCGGATAGACCTTGGATGATGCGAAAATCCAGTTCGAGGTTGTACGGATCGAGCAAGGCAAGGTGGAGCCCCAAGTTGTTGACGCCAGAAATCATCTGCGGCACAGCACTTACGGCGTCGGCGCATATTGCGGTCACCGGGGCATTCAACTTCTTAAGCCGCGCAGTGCACGCATCGACACACGCCTGGTCGATGTCCGATATGAATACTTGTGTGAAAGGCGCGCCGCTGGCGACGCTGGCCTTCCACGCCGCGACGGCACTTCCATCTATCCACTCCCCAGTTCCTCGAACCTTCGATCTGCCTGTGGCGCAAAATGGATCGAAGTAGGTGGCACCAGCTTTCCCTGGCCCAATGAATCGCTGCCGCGCGCCGTGCGAAATATCAATGTAGCGCGTCAGATAAGAGTGCTTCTCCTTGGCCCATTCACCAACTTCGTCGGCGATAAGACCATCGTCCCCCATGATTCGCGTCAAGCAACCCCCCGATGAACGTTAGTTACTTCCAGGCACGTACAACGCTTTTATTTGTTGGCATTGTGACACATTTTCGTCCGGTCCATGCTGTCAATTCTGCCAGGTACGCATTGATTTGAGGGACATATTGCCATTCGTCATGCATACTACTTTTGGTAAACAAAAGTTTCGTTGCCGATTCGAAAAATTTTGAACTCTTCAAGGGGCATGCGTATGATCGGGCAAGAAATAAGGGACATCTTAGTGAAGCGGGGCGCTTTTGTATTGCATCATGCAAACAGCGTAAGTACCAGCCACAGTCAGCTTTTACTCGGGGGACTTGCATCCCGCCATCACGTTCAACAACGTCGTTATCCGCAGACTGGGCAGATTACCGACCCCACTGATCAGGCATTGGGCATCTGGGATGATATTTTTCTTGACACGGTTGATATTCATCAAAGGAGCTCAAATCGGAATAAATATGGTCCGGTGCTTTTTAAGTTCCATGTTGACCTCTTACTCGCGCTTCCCCAAGAGGCACGCGTGTTGATTACCCGCTCCAATCCGTCGAAATGGGCAACGACCATGACGGATGATGAACGATACTTTATGGATGCCACGCAACTGGAGGCTGGTCTAGACGTAGGAAGATTTGACCACATGCTGGTGATTCGTACACCGGCGGGCATTATTCCCTTTGACCGAAATTTTCAAGCAATTATTCTCGATGAACCGCGCCTCGCGACAGGGACAGGGCAGGAGTACAACCGAGCCGAACAATTTTTGAATAATGCGGCCAGTCAGGTAAACTTAGCGCTTCGCGTTCAACGTCGTATGTGCCTGGGTTGCAAATGCTGGGCTGCCTATGCGGAGAATGCCAACCGAATTCCTTATTTTTATTCCGTTCCTTGAAACCGAACAGTCGCTTTCCCTCACAAGATGAAGTCCGACCGATGCTGCGGTCGCTGTTGCAAAAGGCAGTGCGCCGCGGCTACCCAGAGCTGGCCCAAAAGGTTGCTTATCAGCTCGGGCACCGCGGCGATTCTGAATGGTTGCATGTAAGAGCGAGCATCATCGCCTTTGAGGAATGCTGGCCGTGTGCAAACCTCTTGGTCGAAGGCACGCCAACTATTGCCATATTGCGAGCGATTGCGAAATCGATAAAGCAAAAGGACGCGGCCGGGCTGGGGTCAATGGCACAGGCCGCCGTCGCCGGCGACATTGACGCACTTGAGATGGCCCTCGATCCTGTCGCAGTGAAAATTGTTGGCGCCTCGCTAACGCGGCCGGAAAATTTTTTCGAATGGGTTACCGGGCAGTGTGGCAGTAAAGAACAGATCGCCATCGTTCGCGTCGCGAAGAACTTTTTTCATCGTGCTTCTTTTCCATGGGACCGAGCTTTCATGGCAGCCGCCGCCTACCTTTGCGTAAAAGACGGCGTGCCGGAAATCCACCAAGAAGTTGAAGAAGGCCGCCCCCCTTTTCCATATTGGGTAGCGTTAGACAAGCATACGCCCCAAGGAAAAGCTGCGCTTCGAAAGGTTGCGTCGTCGTTGGCCATACCTTTGGAGCAATTGCAGTGGGCGAGTTTTTATTTCGAGAGCGCAAAGTCGCAGGCCATGTCCATGTCGCCATGGTGGGAGTGTGAGGCATCGTGGAGGTACAAGTCGATTCGGGCCAGCTCAGATGAACTGCGGGAAATGTGGGAAACCGCAGCGCCATATGTCGAAATCGCCCTTGAGCGATCCGTTGAGGAACTAGGCAGGCTAATTGAAAGCGTGGACGGCGATGCAATCTTCTAGCAAGAGTACCTTTGCTTTTTGATGCCGATGCAGTTTGCGCAATGAGTAGAAAGACACAGCCCAATTGAACAAGAAAACAAGAACCCCAATCCCTTTTCAAGACTATCAACGAATTTCCAGAGTTATCAAGACGGTTGTTGACGGCGTTGAGGGGAATACTGCTCGGGCCTGTATATTTTTCGCGATTGTCGGCGCATCGATTCTTGAAGCCGTCTACAAGAAAAGTTGTCTACCCCTAGCCGGCAACGCATACTATGCGGTTGATCCGACTGCGGAGAATGTAGTGGCGTTCGCTAACGTTGACCGTGACGGAAACACCGTCGGCTCAGGCGCATTTCATTGCTGGATACAGTGCGAGGAGCATATCATCGATTTCATGGCTCCTATATTTCAAGAATCGGTCGCGTCTGCTGGGTTGGCAATGAAGGTTCCGCGCAAGATGTTTCAAAAGCCGCTTCGTTCTATGAGCGTATCTGTTAGGGACCTTCAGCGCGAAGGTGACTATTATGTCGAGCATAACGTGGCGCTCACGCAATCTATATTTGACGACTTCCTTTCAAAGAATCATACGCAAGATCTGGCACAAATTTGTCTCCATTGGTTTCAAAAGCCGCCAAAAAATATGCCAAAAACATTTAGCATGCAAGATGATCTGGGCGAGAGGTACGATATGACACTTGCGAGCCTTGATTTAGTGGGTGCCTGGTAATGGATATTTATTCCATCGCTGGCGGTAGGGGCAAGAAATTGATGGGCCGATCTTGGCCGTGCGCGGCAGTTTTAGTTGTCTGGGGCGCCTTCTGCTCAATGTGCGCCGCAGCTGATCTTCCTGATCCGAGGATTACACCTGGAGCAATTAACTCGGAAGTGACGCAGGCGAATATCCAAGGTACGGTGTGCGTTCGCGGGTATACCAAAACGGCGCGGCCGCCGGCGTCGTACACCAATAAGCTGAAGAAGCGACAGATTCAGCTTTATGGGTATGCCGATATCAATCCCAAGGACTACGAAGAGGATCACCTAATTGCGCTGTCGATTGGCGGTAATCCCAGTGATGAGCGCAACTTGTGGCCTCAGCCGCGTAAAAGCGAGTGGAACGCGGAAAGGAAAGACCAGCTCGAATTTGTACTTTACAAAATGGTTTGTGGAAACAAAATTAGTCTGGCCGACGCGCAGAGGGAAATGGCTACTAATTGGATTGCTGCCTGGCAGAAGTATGTCCCTGCCTATCACCTCGGTCGATTTAAGGCCGTGGACTGACAGCCGTCCAATCAACGCGGCCGTTGTTTTCTTTATTGGCAGTCTTGATAAGCACGCGTATCGTGACTCAAAGGGGGAAATTGTGCTCGCCCTCCCTCCCTTATTCCTTGTCAATTTCGAGGGAGCAGGCATTCTCTATTTGCAGCTATTTGTACTCTGCGTATCTGAAATTCTATGAATTATGAATTTCGGATAAGCAGAAGATTTTGGCTCTAGGGATTTAAGTTGCGAAATGTTTTCACGGTCGGCAATCTGCAAAGCTTGCTTACCGATCGCCGAAGGATGAGACCTGTTTATCCAATTCAAAAATTCCGTCCCGTCGCTGTAAGCAAAGAATATAACTTGTCGAGCTCCGTACTGAGTATTAATGAAGAGCGGTGCGGATTGATCTGTTTCAATCATCCATCGCGGTTGCGCCATCTCCTCATGAGAGAGTACCTTATAGCAAGGGCTTGCTGGAGTTGCGGGATTTGAATAAAAGGTCACCTCATCGTCGGTTTCCGAATACGTATCGGCACCCTTCTCGATATGACGCAAAACATATTCCATGCTTCCTTTTACGAAAAGATCGCGCGGGCGCGCCAAAGCGGCATCGGAGAATGAAATGGACGCCTTGGCCGGCGTAAGTGGTTCGGCGTCGTCTGAAAAGAGCTTCATGTCGGAGACATATAACAGGTGATCGACGCTACTGTCATCGTCCGGGCTTTTCAGCCGGAATGTAAGCTTTATCAAAGTGGTGCCAGTGAGGTCGATCCCTTGTTCGCTCTCGCGATACAGAATGAGATCATCATTATCGAACGAGACAGTAAGCTGTTCGATTTGCGCGGACACTTGCGCAGCGTTGGTCGTTTGATTTGAATAGCCTGCCGTTAGCTTGCTCGACCCAGCCAGAAAACCACCCACAGTAGGATCAACCTCGGCGCCAGCGGTCGCTCCCCTTACGATACTGAGGCTATCGATATTGACTGTGCTGTACGAAGAGGCCGCGATCGTGTAATTGGAGAATTTAAAATCAATGGGCGATAATTTGATCCGGAGCCGCGCCAACCTGTCGCCAGGATGCCATCCGTTCTTGGAAACAGTTAGCACAAGGGTCCGATCGAAACTGGTATTGTCGACAGAAGAATCCGCCGCTCCGATCGACTTGCCGGCAAGTTTGCTAAATTCGTCAGACGACTTTGCGAATTTACCTAGTTGGGTAAAGTAGCTCGCCGCCGCGTGATCTGCAAGATCCTTCGGTTTTGGACGAGATCCGGGGTCGGAGGGAACGGATGATACCCACAAGGTCGGGACTTCCTCTCCGTTCGCTGGCATAGGAATGAGAGTCGGTGCCTTGTCATTTGTCCAGCGCTTATCCAAGGGAGTCGATCCGCAGCCGGCCAAAAACACCATCATTATCGCGCAGGAAAAAAGTCCCGCATTTGTCATTTTCATCGCTGGATCTCCTAGGCTCGATATATTGCCGCGCTTGCCTGCAGCCCTGTTTTTTGGTTTAGCAATGTTTTTCCCTCAACGCGGACGAACTGTAAGCCGCTAGTGTCAATCACAGGTATATTGTCTGGATCGAAGTCGGCAATCGCACGCAGCGGTGGTAATGCTGGATTGGAGGTGACTATTCGCATGCTCTTTACGCCCGCCCCGAAGTCGCTGTCCAATATAAGGTAGTAAGCCACAGCTATCCCCCAATTTGATTTCGATACAAGAAATGATTTGTTTTCAATGTCGAGCTCGCTTCATTACCTCTAGTCCGACCAAGCAACCTTAGTTAGTTACTCCGGGTGCACCAACAGCGTGGCAATCGCTCGTATAAGTTTGCTAATGGCGTAGATAAAGCGGACTCCGCCGCTACCGCCGTAGCGACAAGAAATCTCGAATGCATGGAACCTCCCTGGTTCTCGTCAACGAGCAATTAAATTGTGTGAGGCAGCTAGAGCGTCCCCAAGAGTGGATTCAGTTTTTATTTTTTCGACTACTGGTTGTCGATGCTCGCACGGTTGAATCCTCACTTCAACCTGTCAAGTTTGACAGGTAGCGGAGGCGGGGTGTGACGTTCGATGAAATGCGAACGTCTCTTATGTGAGCGCCAGGTCACGGCATAATTTCTGTGGCGGTTTTCTGCAACGGGACCAAATCAATGCATTAGCCCAAATTTTTTCGCTGAATTGCCGAGGCATGAACGATCAAGCGAGCCGACCAAGTCTTTCTCCCTTGCTCAAGAAGAAAATCTGAGGTATCGTGCCAACACTGCCTTCAGAGGTAGAACGGAGCGCCTCTTAACAGCAGCGCAAGCTGTGACACTGGGGATATAGCGTCAAAGCTAGATCAACCAGATGGAAACTTACTTTTACTAAGGTGGCTTCGTGGGGGCCCGAGATTCGTCTCGGGCTTTTGTTTTATGGGAGAGTAAAATGAGCCTGGAAACGTTATTGAGGGACAAGATAGTCAGTGAATGCACCAAACTGATCATCAGATACCATGCCTACCATAATCATCTTCATCAAGAGTGGGTTAGGCATAAACATCGTACTGGCAAAACCTTTCCGAAGGACGTTAAAATTCCTGAGTATTGGAATGTTGACCGAAAATTCAATCCGTTTTATGTTCGCCGTAACGCAAAAGCAATTGCGAAAGCGATCGCTTCCAAGATAGGTACTAATTCCTACGTTCCCCTGTCCCCATTTTTAAAAAAAATCCCTAAGCCAGGCGGCGGCGAACGCGAAATTGCGATCTATCAGATACCTGATGCCGCGGTATCGACATATTTTTACTCGCGCTTGTTGGCAAAGAATCGACATCGATTCAGTTCATTTTCATATGCATATCGCAATGACCGAAATGTGCATTTCGCTATCCAGGACATTTGGGTTGACTTGGTGCAGAATGCCCGAACTTTCATAGCCGAATTTGATTTCTCGGATTTTTTTGGATCAATAAACCATGAATTTTTGTTCGAGCAGTTCGATAAAAACGGGTTTTTGATTAGTCCGGAAGAAGAGTCGATCATTCGAGCATTTTTAAGTACGCGCGAAAAGGGTATTCCGCAGGGAACCTCTCTATCGTTGTTCCTCGCGAATCTCGTCTGTTGGAAATTGGATAGATCGTTTGAGAAGGCCGGGCTAAAATTTGCCCGTTATGCAGATGACACAATAATCTGGAGCCCTAGTTATTCGACGATATGCGACGCATTCAATATCATAAATGAATTTTCACGTGAATCGAAGGTATCCATTAATGCGAAAAAGTCCGATGGGATAAGTTTGCTTGCGCGGGACGGTCTGGCGAACGAGATTAAATCAAAATCTGAATTTAATTTTTTAGGCTATTCGATTAGTGCCAGCAAAGTGTCAATGCGCAAGAAGACCGAGCTGAAAATAAAAAAACAGGTATCTTACCTTCTCTATCGCAATTTAATTCAACCATTGAAAGTAGCGACGCTAAAAAATATTACGATTCCGTCCAATGGCACAGATAGGGACTTGCTTGTTGCAATGACTCAGATCCGACGCTATTTGTACGGCGGCTTAATGCACCGGGACATGGTCAATTATTTAATGGGGAGGCAGAAGTACCTTTATTTCAAAGGGGTAATGAGTTTCTATCCATTGTTGACCGACGTTGATCAGCTCAAAGAGCTTGACGGGTGGCTCGTCTCTGTGATCAATCGAAGCGTTAAGAAGCGTGCGAAGCTTCTAAGTTCCCATGGATATCATCGGGAGCATGACTTCCCCTTCAGTGTTCGACGCCAAGATATGTTGGCGAGATATAGAAGGAAGCGAATAAAGGGGAAGCGACTACTTGAAATACCAAGCTTTCAATTAATTTACAAAGCATTAAAGAAAGGAATTTTGGAGGCGGGCATTGAAAGAGTCATGCATCCAGAATCCTCCAAGTATAACTACGGGAAAAAATGAAGAACCAAACTCTTCATTTTCCCATGCGGTATTGTGAAGAAGCGAAAGATGACTGCTCGCCTTTCATTGAAGAAGGGACGCGGCGCCTTCAGGCTGTTCGACAAACCAAACGACTCTTCTGATCCCTCGTGTTACGGCAACATAGGCGAGGCGTAATGCTTCATCTTTCGCGGCCTGGTCATAAGTTTGTTCGAACAGGCCGGTGGCGGCATAAACGGCATTTCGCAGTATATGTTGCATATCGTAAGAGCTATTTTCACACAGGATGGCCACTTCTCCCTGCAGCCCCTTGGCGCCGTGAAACGTGTAACAATGGACGCCCTTGAGGCGACGGCGTTTCACCAGCTCCTTGAGTTCGTCGCGCATGTCGGCCGTGCGCGATAATACGATCACTTTCTTTTTATCCGACTGTGGCAGCGAATTTACAAATTCAAGCTGCGTTTCGATTTCCGCTAAAATTAAGTTTAATTCGTCAGTTGGTTTATATCCGGTGACTAAATTTACGCCGTGGTCTGTTTGCTCTGTCTTTCGTTGGGCAATCGATTCCTTCTTCATTTTCACGGCGACTGAGCTTAGAATCACTGCCCCGTCTACTAAAATTTCATCGATAGATCGAAAATTTTCCATCATTTCGCATAAATTTGGTCCGCCAAGCGCCTCGCTACATTTGAAATGCTTGGGAAAGCCAATGAACAGCTCTGGAGCACTTCCCCTCCAGCCATAAATGGATTGCCAGTCGTCGCCGATCGCCATCAGGCTCGGAGCTATCGATCTATCTTGGACGCGCCTCTGGGTGGCCCGAAGCCATGAAGCGATCTGAGGTGAAATGTCTTGGAACTCGTCTACTAGAAGATGTGTGAACGAGGGTAATGCCGATTTCGATCTCGCTAGTGAGGTATGCAGATGCTTTTCGCCAAATAGCAAAAAGGCGCGATTAAACGTCATTAAGCTTACAGCATTGTTCTTCAACGTCAATTCAAATGTCGGCCAGAAATTCGCAAGGGCAATGCAAAAATAATATTCAATCGATTCTCTTCTGAATGGCGGAAGATTTCCTATCGTCGCTGGCACTTCGATGCCCATATTTTCAATAAATGAACCTTGAACGAACAACGCTTCATAAATTAGGCTTTTCTTCAACTCTCCAGACAACTTAATGCTTATTGCCGGTGCATCAGTAAATTCCTCCTCGTCTTCTTCCAAATATTTGACACGAAGCGCCAGGCGATCCACGGAGACCGTGGTTCGCAAGTCGATTTTGGTTCCGTTAAAGTAATTCGCAACAATATCTCTTCTTACCTTTAGAGCGCCGAGTAATGAGAAGTCACGAACCAATTGATTTTTGTCGAAAAGTGGCTTTTCATCTATATACCCGTTTAAACTCAAAAAAATGATTCATCCGAGTTTTTTGTGGGTAGCTGAAGCCGGGTAAAGATTCAGTCCGCCGCAATGGAAGTAGATGGCAGTCTTGAAGTTGTCCCGGTTCCTGAAGCCACAAGCGCGCTTTTGTAT